>ERZ827528.20-NODE-20-length-229489-cov-62.739132_pt1 | contig 229489 bp, 212 predicted proteins | sample MGYA00519768_ERZ827528 | MGnify/ENA primary metagenome ERZ827528 (study PRJEB31778, sample SAMEA3449343) | human gut metagenome | biome: human gut; feature: human-associated habitat; material: faeces | place: United Kingdom | collected 2010/2012 ...
CTATAACATCTATATTTGTATTTTTGAGTTGGAATAGGAATGTTCATATTTATTGTCTTTGGAACATCGCTACCAACTTTTATGCCTTTATTAAGTCTTAGATTTCCGTTTTTATCCCTGTGATAAATACTAGAATTATACTTAGCAAAAGAATAGTCATTCATATTACTACTAGAATATGATAATTCTAATGAATCTTGATATAATAATGCTTTTAGTTGTTCGTAAGAATTATCTTCTTTCTTTGGTCTGTCATAACTTTTAAAATACTCTTTCATATAATCTTTTCGCTTAATAGCATTTTCATCTTTACGAGTTTGCTTTTCTTCTTTACATCTGCTATCAGCTTTTACTACTTTTGAAACATATTGTTTAGAAACACCAACCGTTGTTGCAATATCTTTTTGTTTCAGATGTTTATTATAGTATAAATCTAAAATGTTCTCTTGATTTTCCAACCTAAAATACCTCCTTCCAAATATGGTTGACTTTTTGTTTGCAGAATTTTAAACATAAAAATCCTATTAGTTATTCCTTTGAATAACTAAATTCAAGAAACTTTTATTAACGCTTGACAACTTTCCTTGATAGTAGTACAATTATATTGTAAACACATTTCAAATTGTTGTTTGATATTGTCATTATACTATCATAATTTTTATTTGTCAACACATTTGAAAAATATTTTTAGTATTTTTTACAAAGAGATTTTTAGGAGGAATATTTATGAGAGAATTACCTAGTGCAAACGTTAACGAAAACTTCTACCTATGGTTTAATTTTGAAGAAAAAGAAGAATATTATGCAACACCATTATACTTATATAATGTAAGTAGAGAGAGAATAAAACCAAATGATGAAACAAGATTATGTTTAAAATTAGAAAAAGATATATCTAGAACAAAACTAAATAAGAAAAAAGAAATAATAAGACAACCTTCTACTATATATATTCATTATGTAGAAAGCATAGGAGCTATTTTAATAAATTTTTTAAATGCAGATTTTACTACTTTTGAAACGACATATAATACTTTCTTTTATGCTTATGGTTATGAACTAATAAAAGAATATGTACCTTATCAATATACTAAAAATGACGATTATATTACCGACATTGAGTTTAAGAATATTATAAAAGATATATATGATACAAGCAGTGATAGACTTATAGAGTGGCAAAATAATTTTAAAAAATGTGTAGATTTTGTCTATAACTTAAATGGAAACGAAAGTTTAAAAGAAAAAAATAGATTATCAAAATTTATCGCTTATACAATAAAAGATAGTGATTTCTATACATATTCACAAGAACTTGAAATTATAACAGATAATTATATAAACATACACAATAAATATCATTATGATACTTTAGATAAGTTAATAAAGGAAATAGATAGTAAAAATCAAGAACTAGAACTACACAATGTTTATACAAGTAAGAATTTAACAAGTATATGTTTTATGGTATTAGATCAAATTGTAAGACATGATAATTTACAAATTAAGACATGCTTAAATTGTGGTAGATATTTTATACCAACTTATAGGCAAAACGAAATATATTGTGATTTAGCGAATGCAGATAAAAGCCCAACTTGTAAAGAAAAAGGTGCTAGCGAACAATATAGGAAGAATTTAGAAAATAATAAAATACAAGCACTTTATAGAAGAATATATCAACAAAAATTTATGACTGCATATAGAAATAAAGAAAGTAAGACTATTCAAAAAGAATTTGAACAATGGAAAAAAGAAGCTAGAGATAGAATAAATAAGATAAAAAAAGGAAAACTTACTGAAGATGAAGTTTATAATTGGTTAGTGGAAAATAAATAAAAGAGGGATTTTATGGACTGTATTTTAAAAGGAAAACATAATAAATTAAAAACAAATGGTATATTGAGAAAAGAAGAAAACAATTATTATATATATATAGAATTGAAAGAAAATGATCCGAGAGAAAATAATTATGAGATAATCTATTCATATGATGAAGAGTCTAAAAAGGTAACATTGGTAAATTGTTATTTTATTGCTAGTAATCATATAAGAGAAAATGATGTAGCAATATATAAATATAAAGTTAACTATGTTATAGATGGATGGATAGAAAATATTCATAGTAATAGTATAAAGCAAATATACTTATATTTTTATGAATTAGATAGAGTCTTTATAAAGGAGCAAATAAAAGAAAACTTATCTAAAAATGGTTTAAAAATTACAGCCAATAAAACAATAATACATTTATATGAAAATGATAAACTTAAAATTGAAGTTTATAAGTTGCCAAGTATGACTGATAGTAGAAATAAAGCAACTATTGCTACACCTGCCAAAATAGTTATAACATTCAAAGAGAAAAAACTTGAATATGGTGATATATTTGAATATGTTAGAAAAATTGAAAATATTTTTGGATTTATTGTTGGAGATAAATTAAATCTTATATCTATGGAAATTTTTGATGATAATTTTAGAAAAATACGATATAGATATTTGAAGGAAAAAAAGTTATGCAAAGACAATGAAGCTGATTTGACTGATATTCATTCTGTAAAGCTAATAAAACAATTAGTAAAAAGATATTTTGAAGATGAATATATAAGTGTTTGTATAGATAATTATTATGAATATTTATATAATGATTTATCTTCAGTACTAAAATTTACTTCTTCAATTTCAGTTTTAGAAATTTTAGCAAAGCAAGACCAATATTTAAATAAAATAAAAACATTTAATAAAAAGGAAAATAAAATTAATAATGAAAATGATAAAATAATAAAGAAAATAAAAGAAAAGTTAAAACCTAATGAAAAAGAACTAATAGATAAAATATATGCAAAAAATGGAATATCTTTGAGATTCATATTAAGATTCTTTTTAGAAAAAATATTTTGGTGTGAAAACAATTCCGAAACCAGTAAATTTATAGATAAAATAATCAAAACCAGAAATTATTATATACATGGTGGAAAGAAAAATAAGAAACTAAATGAAGATGAATTATATTATGTTTCTGAATTATTAGGTAGTATGATATATTTACTCATTATCAAAATTATAAGTCCTTCAATTTTTGAAAAAGGTTGGTGCATTGTAGAAATGCATAAAATGAGAATAAGAAATATTTTAGAAATATTTAAAATTTGTTGAAAATTATCAATAAATTCAGTATAATAATAACATCCTTTTCATAAAGGAAATCTTTGTGAAAGGAGGTGTACATAGTGTCATCTTATGAACTAATATGGCGTCTAATTGTTTTATTATTACTAAGTAATGATAACCAAGAAGATAGTCATAACTCTCAAGACTAGTGCGACTCTAGTCAAAGGCGGTCTGGTCAACCGTCTTTTTTTATGCAAAAAGGCATAAAAAAAGATGTGTGGTCAACACATCTGTGTACAAGTGTCCTTACGAACTCTCTCTTTGCTTAAGCTATAATTATTATAGCACTAAATTTATTATATGTCAAATATTTCTTAAAAATTCATTATTTACAGGATTTTATTATTTTTAATCATTATCATCTAAATCATCAAATAATTTACTATCATAAAAATCTTTTAAAGAAATTCCAAAGCCAACACATAAATAATGAACAGTATCAGAAGATGGAGCTTTTCTAATAACTTTGAAAATACTTCTAATAGTTGAGGGATTAATTCCAGAAGCTATTGCTAATTGATTTATATTCATATTGTTTATTTTGCACAATTCATCTATTCTTTTTCTTGTTGCTTCTAGCAAAGTCATAATATCCCTCCTATTCTCACAAAAATTTATAAATTTAGTATAGCAAACATGAAGAAAAAATATGCGTGAAATTTCACGCATAAGCATTGACTTTTTATAATTTTAATGATATAAAAATATTATAAATCATAACTAAGGAGAAAAAATTATGCCAAATATATTTGCTATGTTTAAAAATTATGTTATAGAAAGTGAAAATGATATACCTCAAAAATATAGAGAAGAAATAGAAAAAAGATTAAGTTCTGAAGAACATACTGAGCAAACAGAAACACCTGAAATTATTTCTGGCAAAAGAGGAAAAGTAGTTTCAGAAGAAAGCAAAATTGAAGATATATTTAAAAGTGAGCAAGATGTTTATTTTGGACATGGAACTTCTGGTGGAGAAGAAGTAATTAGTTCAATACTAGAAAATGGATTGATGACAGTAAACCCAGAGGCTATAAAAGCTTATGGTAACACATTAAGAGGACTAGATAGTACTACTATTGTATTTGGAGAAGGAACAGATTCTTTATTTAATGAGCAAAAATACTTATTAGATAATTGGCCTCATAAAGGTTCTAAAGATGTTGTAATTGTTTCAATTCCAAGAAAATATGCATTAAGAAATACAGAAGTAGGATTAGCAGATTTATATGAGCCATTTTATACAGGAAGTATAGAAGAAGGTTATAAATTGAGACCTGAATTTATAAAAGGCATATATAATGCTGATTCTCATGCTTTCACACCAAATGATAATTTTTACCAAAATTTAGAACCTGAACAGCAAAAGAAGTTGTTTGATACAATTAGACAGCAATATATTAGGTTATATGCAGAACATTCAACAGTTTCACCCGAAGCGGTTAAAAAACCTTTACCTTTAAATGAAACTGAACTAGAACAAGTAACAATTGAATGGTACAAGATACAACTTGAAAGGTTAAGAAGAGATAAAACTTTTCAACCAGATATGTTAGATGCAGATCTTCACGAAATTGCAGGTGAAACATTAATGTCTGATTTTAGCGATACAACTCGCTCAATTAGAGATGACGCACAACAAGAATTGGAAGAAGATAGAGATAATTCAGAAGAAGGATGGTCTTTAGATGATTGGGAATAATATAGAATATATACAAGCAAATACGGAAATAAAGTGTTTATTAAAATACTTTCCTATAAATTATATAAAGAAGTTACCAACTAAATTATTAGAAATGATATACAGAAATAGTGATGAGAAATACAATATAGATGTGGATTTAAAAAAAGATTTGAAAAATCAGAATATTAGTAAAAAAACTAAAGATATGCTAGCAGTATTAACATATAATTATTGGTCTAGTGAAACTGAAAAAAAAGATATAATTGAACGATTGAATGAAAATGAGAATAATTATCAAGAAGAATTAAGAGAAAAATATAATCCAGATAACATCTTTAAAAACAGGGAAACCAAAGTTGAAGCACTTGAAAACTCTGTTGCTATGGTAGAATATAAGAAATCTATTTTTTCAAAAATTAAGAATTGGTTTAAACGGACTTTTTGATAGTGTAAAATAAAGTATGAAGGCAGGTTAATCCTGCCTTTTATCTTTCTAAATCCCATTCTAACTCTTTTTGTTTTTTCTCAAAATCTAACTGTTTTACTGGATCAATAAAAGTATGTGTATCTTCTTGAAAAGTTTTGACTAGTTCTTTTGACTCTCTAATTCCAAACTTATTACAAACCCAATCTATAAATTTATCAATAGTTTTGTAAAATTTATCGATAATCTTATTTAAACGATTATTTTCCTTTTCTAAATGTTTAATTTCATTTTCGTAATCCCATTTCAAATCAAATTCTTTTTCTTTGTATTTCTTTTTTATATTATTGACTTCTAAATGTAAAGCTCTATTATCAGCCATAATCATATTTCTTTCTTTTTGATATTTTACTGCCTCATCAACAACTTTAGATTGTTTTGATAATTCCTTATTCAAAGAAACGGTTTCACAATATAGTTCTTTAATCAAATCATCTTTAGGTTTTATAATCTTTTCTAATATCTTTTCATCTCTCTTTATTGTAAATTTTCCTATATCAGTTATATCTGAAATTTCTGGTAGTTCAAGTTTCATTTCACTTAAAATTTTCTTGGTATTTTCGTAATTTGTAATTTTTTTATATTCTTCAACTGTATAATGTTTTCTGTCAGTATCTTCAACGAACATTCCTCTTTCCAAATCAAAGCCTTTTGATTTTACATGATAAAAGTAGGCATCTTGTAATTTTCTGTAACTATCTCGACCTTTCCAAAAATCTCTTGCACAAATTTTATCAATATCGTTGCCTTCTTTATCTTTTGTGTGAACAACAGGAACAAACATTAAGTGCATGTGTGGTGCTCCTTCATCTAAATGTACTACTGCTGATATTATATTTTTTTCGCCAAGCTTTTTATAATTACAGATAAATTTATAACATTCATCAAAATACCTTTTTGTTTCTGCTTCTCCTATTTTATCAAAAAAAGATTGGTCAGAAGTAAATATCATTTGACACATTATTATACTATTGCTACGAAGATGACATTGTAAATTATTTTCTTTCAAATATTTATCAAATTCTTTTGTATATGTTAGTTTATTTTTCTTAATGTAATAATTTAAATGTGTTTTTGTTGGATCAATATCCTTATTGGTATGATTTTTTGCTTTTCTATCATTGTGAGTTCCTTTTCCATTTATTTCTGCTCGTGTTAATTTTTCATTTCTTACGATAACGTAACTCATATCTCCATGCACCTCCTTCTTCGCTAGAGACATTGTTTAAATGTCTAACACACTAGACAAACAAAGTTTGTCTGTGTGGCAGGGTTACGAACCCTACACCCCAAAACCTAAAATTGCTTAACTGCATTTTTAGGTTTTTCATAAAAATGCTTGTCGCAATTTTTATGAATGTGAGCAAAAAAATAAATTTTTTACTCACAACAAAAAAGCACTTATGCTTTTTTGTATTTACTTTAGCAACTGGATGTCGAAACCAGAGGGAGTGAGCTAAAGTGAATTAGGTGTAATAATCCCATTGCTCAAAAATAGAATTATTAGACCTATATAAGTTGAAACCGTCGGTCGTTCACCTCGTTTCATAGGTAGTCTAGTAAGTAGCTTTCGCTACTATAATTGCTGATACTACTTTGTATCTTTGTTCATACTTGTCCAAACTTTTTACAATTACAAATCCGTTTCAAGTTTTGCCACCGAATACTCTTTTATTATTGTGAGTCTTTGTTCCAAAATCTCACTCACGCACTTTGTATAATTAGACTGCTTATACAAATACGGATAAACTTTATAGCATCGGCTCATCACACCAAACACTTTTTAAGAGGTGTTGCATTTCTCTTTTGGACAACAAAAAAAGACTACTCATAGCTAAAATGCTACAAGTAATCTAATTTGTTATTTAATTTTATTTAATTAAGCCTCAAAATTAGTTTTAAGGTATTTTTATTTTAAAGTAGAGTAATTCTACATTAAGTCAAAAGTAAGCTAAAATTCTTCCTAACACATTCCTAACATCTTATTTATTTTTTAGTAATATTTCATAACTATTTATAATACTAACTTTTAATTATAAAGTATTGAAAACACTTGAATTAAAAGCTATTTACTGATGTTAAGTAATAATAAATGTTAAATATTCCATTATTCTTAAAATCCTGCGGTTGAATAAACCGTGCCGGTTCGATTCCGGCCATCTGCACCATTAGAACCTCAAGTAGTTCGTAAGATATGCTTGAGGTTTTAATTTATAAAAATGTGCAAAGTTCTAACAAAAGTTCTAACACTTTTCCAAAATTAGAATTTTTATAAATAGTTAGAAATGTATTTTTTAAGACAGATTACCTAAATAGCGAGTTTGGTAATTTGTTCTTTTTTTGTATCTTTTGTATCTAATGCAAGTTTATTTTCAATTACATTTGCAGATACCTTTTTATTTTCTATATCTGCATGGGCATATCTTAGCGTAGTTTGGAAATTAGAATGACCTAGCCATATTTGTATATCTTTAACTGGTACACCATTTTGAATTAATAAAGTACCACAGCTATGTCTTAAATCATGTAGCCTAATGTGTCGTAGATTGTTATTATCTAATATTTTACTAAAAGTTTGTGTTACATATCCAGGTTTCATTAATTCTCCATTTTGCATTAAACAAATATAGTCTTTATAATCATTGCAATAAGTATTGCCATAAAATTTTTTATATTCATCATATTTTTCTTTATAAGAATTTAGTAAATTTGCTATAAAATCAAATAAAGGCAAAGTCCTATAACCTGAATCGCTTTTAGCTCTATCTTTGAAAATAAATTGTGTGACACCATCAATTTTACCACGACCTACAGTGTGCCTAATCGTTAATGTTTTAGCTTTAAAATCAATAGCATTCCATTTAATACCTATGACTTCTTCACGCCTTAATCCATATACACCCGCAATTATTACTGGTAATTCAATAGTTGTATTTTTTATAATTTCCATTAGATTTAATAACTCATCTTGTGTATAATAATCAGCTGTATATTCTTTAGTTTTAATTATTTCTAGTTTAGTAGCAGGATTACTATCTATTATTTCTGTAATGACAGCGCTTTTTAGAGCTTTACTAATATTTGCTCTATAATGTTTTACTGTATTTCCGGATAGACCTTCAGCAAATAGTAAATCAAAAAAGTCTTGAATGTGTTTAGGCTTTAAATCAACTAATTTTATTTTTTTAGCTTTAAAGTACTTATATAATCTACCTTTAATAACTTGCTCATAACCTATATATGTTGTTTGTTCAACTTTTCCTTTTTGCTTTTCTAGCCATTCTAACATATAATCACAAAATAAAATATTTTTATATTTATCATATATGTTTGGATCTCTTAATTTTATTTTAGATTTTTGCTCATATTCAATTTTAAATTGTTCTAGTTTTTCTACAGCCTTTTTCTTATTTCCTTTTATAGTATAACCTGTTGGAATCCATTTGGGTTTTCTTTTTCCATAATCATCATATAAATTTAAAACTGCATAATACAGTCCTTTCTTTTTTTGTAAGCTACCTGTTATCATTTTTCTCCTTTCTGTTGTAACAGTTTATATTTAACTTATCATTGATATTTTGTTTATTATACCATGATAATCAAAAAAATCCTACTGTTCTGTCATTACATATTTGATAACATTAACTTTAGGAATTTTATATTCTCTGCCAACTTTTTTACTTTTTATTTTCTTTTCTCTTAACATACGATACGCAAGAGAGTTACTAATTCCACCTAGCATTTTTCTCATTTGTGTAAGATTTACAATGTCTGGGTAGTCTGTAAACATTAAAGTATAAGATTCTTTCATATCAGCCATATTTAGCACCTCCTTTAAGATTTAAAATAAAAAAAGACCTATTTATCAATAGGACTAATTAAATACTATAACAATATCTTTTCTTGTATTTTTGTGTTGGTATTTTAATATTCATATTTATTGATTTAGGAACATCACTACCAACTTTTAATTTTCTATCTATAACTAGATTGCCTTTACTATTTCTATGATATGCACTTGAATTCCATTTTCTATAAGCTAAATCACTTATTTCAAAAGAATAAGATAATTCTTTACTTGCTTCAATATGTTGTTGTTTAACAAATTCAAATAATTGTTTATCATTTTCATTTTGCCTTTTATTTCTAATCCATTCTCTTTTTGCAATTTTACGGTTTTCTTTACTAATTTGAGTTCTATATTCTTTTTCTTGCTCATATCTTGCATCTTTTTTTATAATCTTTGTTATATAAGATGGATCAACATTCAATTCTTTTGCAATAATAGTTGGCTTTTCGTGTTCATTATAATACTTATCTAGTATATAGTTCTTGCTATTTATATTAATCACAGCCTTTCAAACAATTTGGTAAAATTTCTGTCTACATATTTTTTATACAATTATAGTACTTGACATTTTATATTAATTGATGTAATATATTATTATATTTCAACTATTAATATTTGATATTATTATAAAGTAATAATTGTAATATGTCAATATATTACAATTAAATTCTTGAAAAATTTTAAGGAGAATAAAGTAATGGAATTTAATTTTAAAAGTAACAGTGCATATTCATATATGAGATATGGTGGCTATCAAGGAAGATATAAAGGAAAAGAATATTATATTGTGCCAAATCCAGAAGCTAGTATAAATATTAGAGATTTATATGACATGTTCAGTAAAATGGATTCAATATTGGTGGATTTATTAAATATAGGAAGAATATGTATAGATTCAGAAGATGATCAAACTAAGTTTACTTGTGCATATTTCTTTGTAGAGCAATATGGTTTACTAGGTTTTATGGTTGAAGCACCAATTAATGCAGATTTTCTATTAAATGAAGAGGTAACATTAAAAGAAAGTAATTTTATTAATAAAAATTGTGTAATGCGAACGAAAGAATATTTTGATTTATTCTTTCCATTTGCCAAAGATACTGAAATGAATTATACAGTAACAAATGGTAAAGTAGAAATAGAAACAAATTCTGATTTACAAAGAATGTTAAATCGTACATCACTTAGCAATCAATTAATTTATTCTAGTTTTTATTGTGAAAAAATAGATTGGATAATTGAATATGCAAAAAAAATGTATAAAATATTTAAAAAATATGTAGATTTATCAAATAATAGTGTAAATAATTATGATGAATATAAAGCAAGAGAAACTATAAGTGATTACTATTTTTCTGGAATACCATACAAAATTAATATGTATGGAAATACTCCAGAAATATCTTGGCAACCTAATTCTTTAAAACAAGCAATAGATATGGCTTTTGGGTTTATGCTTTGTAGTGAAAAGAATCCTTTAAGAATATGTAAGCATTGCGGGAAAGTCTTTTATGCTAAAAATCCTAAAGCTGAATATGATAGTAGCCAATGTAGAAATCAAGCAAATGTATATAAAAGTAGAAATAAAAATAAAGCCGATTAAAAATAATTGTTGAAATTGTAGAAAAAGCATTGTTTTTAAAATAAAATTCAAGTATAATAAATCCATCCTTTTCCAAAGGAAATCTTTGAGGAAGGAGGTGCAACTAGAGTGAGTTCATTTGATTTAATCTGGCGATTAATCGTTTTGTTACTTTTAAGTAATAATGATGATGAAAGCCAAGACACAAACAAAGATTAATCTTTGGGGCAGGCGGACACCTGCCTTTTCTTTATTTTGAACAATAAAAAAAGAGATATGCGGACACATATCTCGTGCAAACCTTTGTGAGTTCATTCGATTTGCTAGCTAATGTTATTATAACATCAATTTTATTATATGTCAAATGATTTTTAAAAATTCATTATTTGCATAAATTTTATTATTTTTTAGTCGTTATCATCTAAATCATCAAATAATTTACTATCATAAAAATCTTTTATAGAAATTCCTAAACCAATACATATATAATAAATAGTATCAGAAGATGGTGCTTTTTTTATGACTTTAAAAATACTTCTAATTGTTGAGGGATTAATTCCGGAGGCTATTGCTAGTTGATTTATATTCATATTGTTTAATTTGCATAGTTCATCTATTCTTTTTCTTGTTGCTTCTAGCAAAGTCATAATATCCCTCCTACTCTCACGAAAATTTACAAAATTAGTATAGCAAATAAAAACATAAAATATGCGTGAAATATAACGCATAAATATTGACTTTTATGAGCAGTAATGGTATAAAAAATATAGAATAATAAACTTATGAAAAAGGGGAATTTTTTATGAATAATAAAGTAGTAAATAAACAAATACCATTAGAAACAATAGTAAAGGTTGCTAACCATTTGGAAGATTACAAAGAAAAGTATGATAGAAAATTTGAATTAGAGCAAAATAGAAATAAGAATATTCCGTATGGAGAGAAACAATGGGAATTTGAGAATGGGAATACAACTATAAATTACACAATAGAATTTAAAAATGGAAAAAATATAAAAGAAAGTGATTACAACTGGTTTATTGGGAACTTAAATCAACCTAATACAATAAAAAGTATATCTATAGATTTATATGTTAGTTTTTATACAAAAAGTCCAAACAACACTATTAATGACATATATAACAAAGTTAATGTGTCATTATATTTTAGAGAATTTGATGTTACTATAGATATAGATACTACCAACCAAGAAAATGAAGCACATAATTTATATTCAGAAGTTATGAATATTTTAGAAGATAATGAAGATAGATATAATAAAACTATGAAACATAGAAAAATAAGAACACAATGTTTTACTATATCTGTAGGAATCATTTTATCTTATATTTTATATGTTATTTTGAAAATTAATATAGATAAAATACCTCCGACATTAGCAGAGTATTTAAACAATAAATATATTCTGGTATTTGGACAATGGTTTGTTGCCCTCTTATTAGGAAATGTATTTTCATATTGGTATATATTATCAGTTTATAAACCTTTATTGCCAGAAACAAAATATGCTGGATATAACTATTCGACAGGTAGAGGAAATTATACAGATGATGTTGATGACTATATAGAACATTCAGAAGTACATTTTGGAAAATACTGGGATGCAGAAAAAAGAAGAACAAAAATTGAAAAAATGTATAAAATAACAAGCAAAATTATATTAGTGCAATTATTGATAAGTGTAATTTTATTTTTTATAATAAAATAATTTCGTGAAAAGGGGCAAATATGAAAACTAAAGAACAAAGATATAATGAATTATATAGTAGTGGATTAGTAGATTCGATAAAAGAATTATTTGCTAATAGAAATGATATTAGCGAAGATTACTATGTTTTAATGGCTGACTATATAGATTCTATGAATGAAATAAAAAATGAAATGTTAATAAATCCTACAGAAATAGCAAGAAAGATGCCTAAACTTGTAAAGAGCATACAAGAATCAAATTTAGGTGGAATTTATGGAAGAACTGATGATAACAGAATACAAATGGAACAATCTCTTAGTTACGAAGATAAAAAGCTATATTTTTTTCATGAATTAACACATGCATTACAAACTTCTCATGAAAATGGTAGAGAACAATGTGGATTCTATAATGGACATGATGGAATGTTTCTTACAGAAGGAGCAACACAGTATACTGCTGAAATGTTGTATAATGTTTCTAATGGTACAAATTTAGAATATAGAGAACAGCCTAGAACAGTACGAGGAGCAAGTAATAGAACACCATATAGTCCATTAAGTGAATATCAATATAATGGAAATGTTTTGGACTTATTAGCCAAGAGTATGGATTTACCTTTACCACAAGTTTTATCTTTAGCTTATAAAAAAGATGGTAGAGAAACATTAAAAGGTATATATGAAAGTATGGAAGGTAATCAAGGCAAATTTGATGAATTAATGAATAATTTAGAACAAATATATTCTATAGATAATTTATTAATACATGGATATGGAGAACAATTACAAAGTCAAACACCATTAAATATTACAATGCAAGACGGAATCACAGAATTTCAAGGAAATTTAAACACTTATAGAGAACTTATGAATAAAACTGAAAGAGAATTAGTTGCAACTTATATGGAAAATCATGATACAGAGTATATTTTACAAAATTATGATGAAGTTGCTCAATTTCTAACTACTCCAGATTTACGAGATAATTTCTTAACAGCAGTTCATGAATTACGTGATTTATCACAAGATAATAGAAGTAGTAATAATACTATAAATTTTGAAGATTATAGACTAAATAGAGAACAAACTACAAAAACACCACAATTTGAAATGCCAGAAGGTTATTCTATTAATGAATATGGAGAAATAATTAGACCTGCAAGAGAAGAAAAGCAAGAGCCAATTCAAGAAACTATTAATGTACAGTCAAATGAAACTAAACTATCATTAAAACAAAGAGTAGCACAATTTTTACAAAAAAATAATCTATTTATGAATTTATCTTTTGTTGATAAGTTTGTTCATAAACAATTAGATGTATTACCATCACCTACACAAGAAATAAGAAAAACAAATACATCTACAACAAATAGAACAAGAGAAAGTTTTATAAATGAATTAACCAATTTTGGTGCATATAGAAATTTACCACCTATTCAAAGAATGTCTGATCCAGAAAGAATGGCACAAATGAGAAGAAAAATGGAACAAAATCAACAATCTAATGATGATAATGAAAGAGGTTAAAAATGGATGAAAATATTATTAATTATATGAATAATATTGAAAATACTAATTTATCTGAAGAGGATAAAGAATTTGAAAAGTATCTAAAGTTGTTTAAAGAAAGATTTGGAAGAAATGCTTATATTGCAGAGCCGAATGGAACAAAAGAACAAACAATAGAAGCAATCAAGATTTGTTTAGAAAAGAATGAAGATATATTAGATCAGTTATTATATTCAGGTTCGGACAAATTTATTTATTAAATTAAGTTATTAAAATTTAAATTATATAAAAGGAAAGAGGTATATAAGTATGAATGTTAATGAAAAAATTATTTCTACTAAAACAGAATTATTAGAAACAATAAAACAAGGAGTTAATATTTTAGATTATATTAAAGATGAAAGAGATATTGATTTTGTAACTAATGCAATTGTAATTGAAAAAAATGATGAAGATTCATATTATGAAGAAACTGCTGAAATAGTATTTAAATCAATATTATATTATGTATTATTTACAGATGGAGAAACTAAAACATTGAATAGATGTAAGGAAATTGCTAAATATGGTATAAATGGAATAGATGGAATTAATAAAATAAGAGATTTGGTTGCAAATGAAGAAAGAGCAAATATATTATTTAAACCAGTTGAAATAGCTTCAGAAGCAACAGCAAAAGCAGTATTTGAAAAATTAAATGAAAGATTATCAAAAATATAGGTTAAGAGGAGAATTTCGTTCTCCTCCTTTTTTTAGCATTATAATTCTAAATCACATTCTTTTTCTCTTTCTTCACATTCTAGTTGCTTTACAGGATCAATAAAAGTATTAGTTTGTTTTTCAAAATCTTTAATTAATTGTTTTGATTCTCCAATGCCAAATTTATTACAAATCCAAACTATAAATTTATCCACAGTTTCATAGAATTTATCAATAATTTTGTATAAATGACTATTTTCTTTTTCTAATGTTTTAATTTTGCGCTTATATTTGTATTCAATATCAAATTCCTTATTTTCAAATTCTTGCTCTAATTCTCTTTTTCTATTTTCAAATTTCAAATCAAGTGTATTATTTTTCTTTTTATATTCGTGCTCTAAATATTTTACAGTATTGTTTAATTCTTTATTGTCAGCAAGTATTTTATCTCTTTCTTTTTGATATTTTTCTGCCTCATCAACAACTTTAGATTGTTTTGATAATTCTTTATGCAATGATAAATTATTTTTATATAATTCTTTAATTAAATCATCTTTAGGTTTTATAATTTCTTCTAATATTTTTTCATCTCTCTTTAGTGAGAATTTGCTAATATCAGTTATAGTTGGAACTTCCGGCAATTCTAGTTTTATTTCATTTAAAATTTTCTTGGTATTCTCGTAATTTGTAATTTTCTTATATTCCTCAACTGTATAATGTTTTCTGTCAGTATCTTCAACGAACATTCCTCTTTCTAAATCAAAGCCTTTTGATTTTAGATGATTAAAGTAGGCATCTTGTAATTTTCTGTAACTATCTCGACCTTTCCAAAAATCTCTTGCACAAATTTTATAAATGTCGTTTCCATCTTTGTCTTTGGTATGAACAACAGGAACAAACATTAAGTGCATATGTGGTACACCTTCATCTAAATGTACCACTGCTGATATTATATTTTTTTCTCCTAGATTTTTATAATTGCAAATAAATTTATAACATTCATCAAAATATCTTTTTGTTTCTTTTTCTCCTATTTTATCAAAGAATACTTGGTCTGATGTAAATATCATTTGGCACATTATTATACTATTATTTCTAAGATGACCTTTCAAATTATTTTCTTTTAAATACTTATCAAATTCTTGGGTGTATGTTAGTTCATTTTTCTTAATGTAATAATTTAAGTGGGTTTTTGTAGGATTAATATCTTTATTAGTATGATTTTTTGCTTTTCTATCATTATGAGTTCCTTTTCCATTTACTTCTGCTCGTGTTAATTTTTCATTTCTTACAATAGCATAACTCATATCTCCTTGCACCTCCTTCTTTGCCCGAGATATTGTTTCAATGTCTAACACACTAGACAAACAAAGTTTGTCTGTGTGGCAGGGTTAGGCAACCCCACACCCCTAAAACCTAAAATTGCTTATCTGCATTTTAGGTTTTGCATAAAAATTTGCTTATCGCAATTTTTATGCATGTGAGCAAAAAAATAATTTTTTTACTCACAACCAAAAAGCACTTATGCTTTTTGGTATTCACTTTAGCAATTCAAAGCAGAAACCAAAGTGAGTGAGCTAAAGTGAAAAGGTGTAATAATCCCATTTATAAAAAATAGAATTATTACACCTATATAAGTAGAAACCGTCGGTCGTTCGCCTCGTTTCATAGGTAGTCTAGTAAGTAGCTTTTGCTACTATAATTGTTGATACTACTAAAGTATCTTTGTTCATACTTGTCCAAACTTTTTACAATTATAAATCCACACCAAGATATGCCACCGAATACTCTTTTATTATTGTGAGTCTGTGTTCTAAAATCTCACTCACGCACTTTGTATAATTAGACTGCTTATACAAATACGAATGAACTTTATAGCATCGGCTCATCACACCAAACACTTTTTAAGAGGTGTTGCATTTCTCTTTTGCACAACAAAAAAGCCCGTTTGTAGATTTTTATTCTACAAACGGACTTTATCGCTAATATATTCTTATTTAATTTGCCTCACAATCGCTTTGTGGCGATTTTAAATTGGAGAGAGTATTAATTTATTTTCTATCAAATTTTTCTATGTAAAACTGTTCTATATGCTTGCCTAGAAAATCAACATATTCTTTTAATAATTTTAAACTGGATTCTATTACATTTTTTATTTCAGTACTTGATTTTGATTGTCTAACGCCATAAGATATTAATCCGCTTTTATGATATTCTGGAAGTGATCTAGTATTTAATGGTGAAAAACTATGTGTTAACTGGTTCCTTAAATTCTCCATTTCATTATAAACTGGATTTGATTGTATATCTATCAAATACTTATATAATTTCTTATCATTTGTTCTTAAATATTTTATTACACGAGATATTATATCTTTCTCATAATGATTTATTCCCAGATTATATAAGTTACTAATTATATGTATAGTTCTTTCGAAATTACTTTTTATTTCAAACAAACAAATTCTACTAAAATAATTAAAATAATACTTATTTATATAATCTATTTCTTGATATTCTTTTTCATTAAGGTCAACTTCTCTATATTCTGGAATACCTTTATTATAATAATTACAAACTAATATATATGGAATTTCTATGTTTAACATAGTGAAGTTAAATTCATTTATCCATGGTAAAACATTATCATAATAATCTAACTCATCGCCATAACAAGGATCATTTTGTATTTCATATTTTACTTGTATTCTTATTTTCTCAATATCTTTTGTAATTTTATGTGCTTCTTCTACCTCAGAAAATTGAAAATAGTTATATATACTTTTCATAAATTAACTCCTATCATCAGATTTTAAATTATCATAAGTACATAAGTCATCATTAATTTTTATAATAATTAATACAAATAACTTTAGAAATGTTATATAATTAGTATAGTGTACATTTTCATCATCACTATCATTAGACTGTGTACCATGAACATACATATTTCTTAAATCAAGAGAATTATTGAATGAGCTCTTATTTAGGTAGTAATTAAAATAATCTTGTTCTGGCCTAGATAAAAGTGAACTTTCAGCTTCAACCATTTGTTTATCTATTAACTTATCAATTTCATTTCTGTATGAAATTGGATATTTCCAATAATTAATAGCTTCATTTTCATGTAAATCCTTAAGAATTGTAATTAATTTATTGTTAGTTATTTTAATAAATTCATTGCAATCTATATGTATATAATTTTTTTCTAAAAGATACTCAATGTCTCTTTTATTATAATCTTCATAATCTGTTATGCTGATATTTTCATTTAACAATAGTTCATAAAAAGAATTATATTTATCATCTGCATCTTTTCTATATGAAAGCATACATTGATCAGAAAAAAAGTAATAATCTATATTATTAAATTCTTGTGATTTATAATTTGGATAAATATATTTCTTTTCTAATTTACTTTTTATATCTTTATATGGTATAGGATTTGAAGACATCTGCAATAATTCATGATCTATATATCCATCTTCTATATATAAGTTATATTGTTTTATTATGGATTCTAATTCAGGCAATAACGTTCTGCATTTTTCTAAATATTTAGAACTTACTGAAGGTGGATTTATCTTATAGTTTTCTATTTTAAATTCATCTAAAATATATTCTTTAAAAAACCACTCTATAACTTCTTCTAGTCTTATATCCAGTGCTTCAAGTCTTTGGTAATAACTAACCATTTGTAAATCTGATAGCATTTTTTTTATGTTAAAACCAATACCGATATTATAAGCATGTTTTGATCTAGTAGAGAGTGTACTCTCAAAAAGACCTAATTCAGTTTTCTTACTAAACAATGTTATTCTCATTTGAAGATCAACAAAATTAAATAAGTAAATGAAATTATTTAATAATGTACTATAATCTAAATTATCTTTAATCCATTTCATTGAATATGAACACTTAATAATTCCTTTATCCTCTTGCTCTATGATAGGCTCTTCTTGATTTTCTGCAAAACTTACTTCGACGCCATATTTCATACCAGACTTTCTATCAAAGAACTTTCGGTTTTCATCATTCGTTCTTTTCTTAGATTCTAATCTCGTTCTATCCGATATTTTTAATTCATTTGTACTTTGGATATTATTTATAATACCTAGATAATTTAGATTTGCAAAGGGTGCTTTAATGTAATTTAATATTAAAGTTTCTTTATCTTCTAAAGTAAACACTTCTGGAAAGTAAATAGTATTCCTTTGGCTTAAGTGTTCAATTTCATATTTGTCTAAGAGTAATTCAGCATATTTACTATTATTCAATAGGCAAGTTCTTATGATATTACCATAGTAATTAACAAGTTTTTTATTTCTTAAAATATAATGCATACACACTTTTTCATTATGTAATAGCTCATCAAAAGTTGTTTCTGATACTCTTTCATATACCTTATATTTTTCTAATAATTCGAAGAAATCATCTTTATAAATTCTGTCAACTTTATTATATAATTCTACAAAATTACTATCATCAATGCCTTTTATATAACAAGCTACAATTCTTTTATATTCTTTGCAGACTTTTTGAATAATTTCTATGTCTTGTTCGTTCCAGGTCATAAGATATGCCTTTATATCTATAAATTTTATTATATTATAAAATTCTATTATTTCATTCACATCATAATCTACTTTATTACTATTAAACTGATCTACTATCTCTTTTACTCTTCTAAGATGAAAGCCTGATGAGTAATCTGATGTAGAGTAAAACTTCACTCTATCATGCATATATTGCACCACCTTTATTATAAAACTTTCTAAAGTTTTATTTTTTCTTGCATTATACCATAAATTCCAAAATTTATAAATATCAATAATAAGTTAGACTGTTATTCTATCAAAAGTTCTAACACAGTTCTAACACTAAATTCAAAATTTTAGAAAAGAAGATTTTTGTTTTTCTTGCATATTCATCAATACTTGTGTTATAATTCTCTTACAAACAAGCTAATTAGAGAGGTTAATAACTACAACTAAAATAGGTTATCTAATGGTAAAAAGCAGATGGCTTAAAATTCTTAAAATCCTGCGGTTGAATAAACCGTGCCGGTTCGATTCCGGCCATCTGCACCATTAGAACCTCAAGTAGTTCGTAAGATATGCTTGAGGTTTTAATTTATAAAAAATGTGCAAAGTTCTAACACTTTTCCCAAATTAGAATTTTTATAAATAGTTAGAAATATATTTTTTAAGACAGATTACCTAAATAGCGAGTTCAGTAATTTGTTTTTTTTGTATCTTTTATATTTAATGCAAGTTTGTCACTAATAACACTTGCAGAAATTCTTTTGTTTTCTATATCAGCGTGTGCATATCTTAAAGTAGTTTGAAAATTAGAATGACCTAGCCATATTTGTATGTCTTTAACTGGTACACCATTTTTTATAAGAGTTTAGTAAATCAGTAATAAAATCAAATAAAGGTAAAGTTCTATAACCTGAATCACTTTTTGCTCTATCTTTGAAAATGAATTGTGTAACGCCATCAATTTTACCACGACCTACAGTATGTCTAATTGTTAATGTCTTAGTTTTAAAATCAATAGCATTCCATTTAATACCAATAACTTCTTCACATCTTAATCCATATACGCCAGCTATAATTGCTGGCAATTCAATAGGTGTAGTTTTTATGACTTCCATTAGTTTTAGTAGCTCATCTTGTGTATAATAATCTGCTGTATATTCTTTAGTTTTAATTGTTTCTAATTTAGTAGCTGAGTTACTATCAATTATTTCTGTAATAACTGCACTTTTTAAAGCCTTGCTAATATTTGCTCTATAATGTTTTATAGTATTTCCTGAAAAACGATATGGCTTTTGGTTTTATGCTTTGCAGTGAACAAAATCCAATAAAAATTTGTAAGCATTGTGGTAAAGTATTTTATGCTAAAAATCCAAAAGCTGAATATGATAGTAGTCAATGTAGAAACCAAGCAAATGTATATAAAAGTAGAAATAAAAATAAAGATGACAAAAAATAATTGTTGAAATTTTGAGAAAATATTTTTTTTATCAAAATTAAAGTATAATAAGACCATCCTTTTCTAAAGGAAATCTTTATGGAAAGGGGGTACATAAATGTCTTCTTATGATTTAATCTGGCGTCTAATTGTTTTACTACTATTGGGTAGTAATAACAAAGATGACCAGAACAACGAAGACTAGAAAGTAGTCTTAGTCTAGGTAGTCTGCCAACTTCCTATCTTTTTTTTATATGCAAAAAAAAGATATAGACTGCCATCTATTTTTAAAAAGTTTTTGCAAAATTATTGTAAAAAAAATAGTCTTATGGTTTAATATACTTATGTAATTATATATAATTTTGGAGGTAATTATATGATTATTTTAGATGATAGAGGTTGGACAATGCAACAGATGATATTGAAAAATAAAGAACAAATACAAGGTTCACAAACATGGCTTGACGATATCCCAGGTGGATTACATACAAGATGTCATTATTATGATGGTAGATTTAGTGTAGAAAATTATATGGAAATTGGGATTAGTCCAATAGGATTGGCTAAAAGCCATGCAGAAAAAATCTTTGAAGAAAGAATCAATTTAGAAGAATTATGGAATGCTAATGTTCAAGGTAAATATTTTTCAGAAGAAGAATGGAATTGTTTATTAAAAGATGGATTTCTTGGAGTATTAAGGATGAGATGTCCCGAATTAGAAGATAGCAAAGCATTTAACTTTTGTTTGCAAGTTGATCAAAAAATCAAAGAATTAGAACAAAAATATAGAGAAAAACCACATTCTGAAATAATAAAAGAAATTGAAAGTCATGCAATAAATGAGAATGCAGATAATCGCATATTATGGGAGTTTCTTAAAAAGATTTACACTCGAGATTTGGTTTTAGGCGAAAATTCTGAACAAAGAAAAAAATATATGAAATTTCTTGATATTTCTAGACAACAAGAGATTGATTCAGAAAGACAAGATGAATTTGTAGAGGATATGGAACTAATTGAAACGCCAGAAAACAAATTTAAACAATATTCTAGTTGGGTTGAAGGAATAAGGCAGAAATGTAATGATAAAAATTTTATGGTAACAGAAACATTACAGGTTGGTGATTATGATGTATATAGTCATTATGAACTTGATAATGATTTACATGTATATATAAGTAATCCTGAAGAAGGTGAAAGTAAGGTATGGGTATTTGATGGACCAAGTTTGCAAAGATATAAAGAAGCTGGAAAATTTCAAAGAAGTATGCTTCTTGATGAGTATACTGAAGGTAATTTCTATAACATGCAATTAGAGTTTACAGTTGGAGATGTTAAAAGCAGTGATGATGTTCCTGGATTTATAGATTATCAAGATGATATGCAAGATGCAGTAGCTTTTTTACCTGATAAAGCTGGACGTTATGGTGGTACTTCTGGACCAGAGATTTATATTGATATTAATTCAGACTTATCTGAAGATATTGGAGAAAAATTAGAGAAAGCAATTAATAGCACTAATGATCCAGAACTGCAGTCTACATATAGAAAAGCATTAGAATTTTATACTAAGATTCAAGAAGTTGTAAAAACACAAAACAAACATAAAGAAATTGATAGTAAAAAGACTTCAAAAACAAGAACAGACAGCCAAAAGATAGATGATGATTTGTCACAATGGTTGGGAGGAGAGGCTCCAGAAGTTGAAGGAACTGCTGAAGGATATTCAATAAACGAATATGGCGAAATTGAAAAGAAAGATCCAGACATAGAAGAATTAGAAAGCTTAAGAGATAAAAAGCAACAACTACTAGGAAAACAAGAGGAAATTGCAAAAACAGAGAAATTAGTAGAGGCTATGGAAAAACAAGGACCAAATCTTGATGAATAAAGGAGAATAAGATGGGAAAACATTTAGAGGAAAAATCATTAATAGCAGTAAATGAAAATAGCCTATTTTATAAGATAAAATCATTCTTTTTGAAACTATTTAGAGGAAAGAAAAATGCATTGAATGGATTTTCAATAATTCCAGTAGAAAAAAATGAAATTCAGTCTGATAAACGAAAAGATGATTTTATTGAATCTATTAGAAATGTTGAAAATGAACAAACTAAATTATTAAAACTTCAAGAACAATTTGATAATAGAAAAATTGAAAAAAGTCAACTTTCAAAGGAACAAATTGCAGATTTAACAGCATTATATAAAAAGCAAATTAATGATTTAGAACAATCAAATGAAAGAAGGATTAATAAAATAAGACAAAACAAAAATGGAGCATCATTCTTAAAAGATATTCAAACTACAGAGAATGAAGAAACGAAATTACTTAAACTTCAACAAAAATATGATAAAAGACTTATTGAGACAAATGATTTACCTAAAAGCCAGATTAAAGCACTAATTAATTTATATAAAAAACAAATTAGCGAAATAACAAAGAGTAATGAAAGAAGGAAACAAAAATTATTACAATATAGAAAAAAATTACAAACAGATAATTAGCATTAGGAATGGGATTATAACTCTAAATCCCATTCTTTTTCTCTTTCCTCTTTTTTTATTTGCAGTTGAGGGTCAAGAGAAATATTGGTGTCATTCTCAAAAGTTTTAACAAGTTCTTTTGAATCGCCTAAACTGAATTTCTGACAGATCCATTCTATAAATTTATCAATAGCAAAATAGAATTTATCTATAACTTTATGAAGATGATTATTTTATTTTTCTAATTTACGATATTTGCCTTTATATTCATATTCTAAATTATAAGATTTTTTCTCAAATTCTTCCTCTAATTCTTTTTTTCTGTTATTAAAGTCAAAATCAAGATTATTGCTTTTTATTTTGTATTTATGTTCCAAATTTTTAACAGTATTGTGTAATTCTTCATTATCAGCAAGTAGTTTTTCTCTTTCTTTTTGATATTTTACAGCCTCATCAACAACTTTGGATTGTTTTGAAAGTTCCTTATGAAGTGATAAATTATCTTGGTATAATTCTTTAATTAGATTATCTTTAGGCTTTATTATCTGTTCTAATATTTTTTCATCTCTTTTTATTGAAAATTTACTAATTTCATTTATATTTGGAACTTCTGGCATTTCTAGTTTAATTTCTTTTAAAACTTTCTTAGTATTTTCATAATTTGTAATTTTCTTATATTCTTCAACTGTTGTATTGGTCAAGTGAAATTTGGTCCAATTTATATTTGAAAAATGGTCCACTTTTTCAAACATAAAAATTAGTTTATTTTCCGAATGAAAAATGGTCCATTATTATAATTGAATTTTGGGCCACTAAGTTACATAACCTAACGATTAATTATATAGAAATTTCTTAACGTATCAATACTAAACTGTATTGATAAATCAAGCATTGACACTTATAATAAATTTTTATTTTATCAGTTAAGAGGTTGTTCGAATTATTATGTCATCTAAAAATTTTAATTATAAGTTGGACCATTTTTCACCTACAATTAACAAAACTCACACAACTTTTTCTAAAGTATTGATTTATTAGAAAAATATTATTAAAATAATGTTAATAATAAAATATTTAATTTTTTTAAGTTATCAATCGGAAGAAAATCCGATTTACACAAGATTTTCTATAGTCTCGCAACTTAGCTTACATCAATTTTATCTCTTTTCCAGCTAGAAAATTTATAGAAAAATATTTCATAAAGAATCAATCTTGATTCCTTATGAAATAAAATGGATATCCTCTTTGATCGACATCATCAAGGTTAAGGTTTAATTTTTTTGCTTCATCATCAAGTAGCTTTCTTTCTTCCTCAATATCCAGCTCTATTTTTTTAACTTCTATTTCAATGAAATATCCTAAATTCTCTACCTTATCCAATGCTATTTCATACTTATCATTTTTGTACATGTATATATTTCTATTTTTATGTATCAAAGCAAACGAAATTATATTCAATTCATTAAATATCTTCTTCATTCTATCTATGTCATCAATATTTACTTCATATTCATCGCAATATAAATGTATCTCTTCTTTTTCAGGATAAAAATGTTTATAATTTAATATTTTCTTTTCTCCACGTTCTCTTATGCTTAGCCACTTGTAGGGATATTTTTCCTTTGTAAAATCCTCAAATTTGCTTGTAAAATATTCATCTTTTTGTTCAACTTCCTTTACAAATGTAGCATTTGAATTAAAGAATTTTTTTAATTCGTTAAATTTCTCTTCGTTTATTTTTATTTTGATTTCTATTTCAACATCGTTACTCATCTTTTTGTCTCCTTTATATTAATTTCCGTTGGAACATGATCAGAACCATATATATCTTTGTATATTTTAACGTTTTTTATGTTCTCTTGCATAGACTTACTAACAAAGAAATAATCTATTCTTCTTGCAAACATATTATATCATAATCTGAATTCAAGATTTTTTTAAAATCTCCTTTTTCATACGCAGATTTATATCCATTTACATTCCATGTTAATATTTTCACAAGCCTCATCCTTTCCTTGTAGTCAAAATATCACCTTGGTAATTCTATCATATTAATAGTTTTTTGGGCAATAAAAAAATTAAAATATCCAATAGTTTCCCTTGCTAAGCATAAAAAATTATGTTAAATTAGTAATAGTAAATTGAATTTATACCATACAAAGCTCACGAATGTTTTGAGCATTTATATTATCAAATACCTATGGAATTATTCTTTAACAAAAATTATAGAGATAAATTAAATTCAGATAGTAAAATTCTCTATGGATTTCTATTAAATAGGTTAACCTTATCAGCTAAAAATAACTGGATTGATGAAAATGGTAATGTTTTTCTTATATTTACTAGAAAAGAAGTACAAGAAAGATTAGATTTATCTGACAAAACTGTTACAAAGGCTTTTAAACAACTAAAAGATTGCAAACTAATACACGAAAAAAGACAAGGAGCTAACAAACCAAATCTAATATATGTTGGAAAAATAGACCATGATGAAGACTTAATAAAACTGATTCGTAAAAATTACGAGTCCAGAATCGTAAAAAGTACGACTCAGGACACGGAAAATTTACGACCAAACTATAACAATAATAATTATAACAATAAAGTATAGAGAAGCAGAGGATTTTATAAGAATAACATCTGATTAAAAATACGATTAATTTTCCTATCAGATTTCTAACAAAACTTGAAAAAGTTGTGTCTGATTTATATAAATTTTTTATTGTTTATGTTACAATAAACACAAACGAAATAAAAAGAAAAAAATGTAAAGCTGGATTTATAATATGGTAAAAAAGAGTGTAAAAATATAAAAAACATAGGAAATTTTGAAAATCGAAGGTGAGGTAATAACATGAGAAATGATATTTTGAATTTAAAAGAACAAATAGAACAATATATACCTTATAATGAGCAAGAGGCTAATGATAAACATGTAATGTTGCAATATATAAATAAATTTGATGATGTTTTAACACGAAAAAATGAATTTGGTCACTTCACTGCTTCTTCTTGGGCTGTAAACAAAAATAGAACAAAAGTGTTAATGATATATCACAATATATACAAGTCATGGGCATGGACTGGTGGACATGCTGATGGAGAATCTGATTTGTTAAAAACAGCTGTACGCGAATTAAAAGAAGAAACTGGTGTTGAGAATGTAAAAATTCTAAAGAATGATATATTTTCTTTAGAAATTATATGTGTTAATGGACATGTAAAAAGAGGCAATTATGTGCCTTCTCATGTGCATTTAAATTTAACATATCTTTTAGAAGTTGATGAAAATGAATTACTAAAAATTAAAGCTGATGAAAATAGTGGAGTTAAATGGATTGATATAAATGATATAGAAACTGTTGTAAATGAAAAATGGGTTTTAGAAAATGTTTACAAAAAAATTATAGACAAACTTTAAAAATAAAATAAAACCTGTCTACTTTAGATTGACATTGTTTGCTTTATTATGCTATTATAAGCTTAAATATTGTTAATGGTGGTGGTTACAATGAATGATGAAAAAAATATAGAAATTGTGAATGGCAATGGTGATTTAAACATCTCCCCTGTTACTGATTATATTGAAATCGAGAAACCAAGGCCTAAAATAACTGAAGAAATAGTTATCCCAGAGGAAAAGAAAAAAATTTAAAAAGCACCGTTGTGGTGCTTTTTTTCTATATTGCTTCTTGGTTTGTTTCTTCTACTTCTCCATCATTGTTTTCTTTATTATGTATTTCTAGATTTGATACTGAAACTTCATATGCTATTCTCTTTTCTACAGTTCCGTCTTCATATTTTTTCTCATATTCTCTTGATTGTACTCTACCAGTTACTCTTAATTCTGTACCAACTTCTAGATTTTCACAAAATCTTGCTGTTCTTCCCCATGCTATACATGGTATATAATCTGATTTGTTATATGCTCTATTTACTGCTAATAATATATCCGAAATTTCTCTGCCAAAAGGCGTTTTTCTATATATTGGTTTTTTGCATAAATATCCATCTAATACAACTTCGTTAGATATAATATCTTTTCCAACTGTTATCTCTTCTTCTTGATTTGGTAAAAATTGAACATCTTTTGCAAAAACTGTAAGTATTAATCTACTCTTTTCATTTTGATAACTATTATATGATCTAAATTGTCCATCAATAGAGATTTTATCATTAATCTTTAGTTCAGCATTTGTCAATAGTCTTTCTGATATTGTTATTGGTATAATGTCTTCGCTACCACTTAAACGTGGTACACTTAAATTAAATATGTAAAATTTTTCTCCATATATTTCATGACTAAATACTTTATCACTTGTTACTTTTCCCACTAATGTTAAGCGGTTATTTTCTTCATAATTTGTACTCAATTTGGTTTCCTCCCCTTATTTGTTATGATATTAAAAAATATCTCTCACATTTATTATTATACTACGTTTTTTTGAATTTGTCTACATAAAATTACATTTTTTTCAATATTTTCCATATAGAATTTTAATACACATTATATACATGTTATCATATATGTCTAACAATTCATTTCTTTCTATATTAATTTCCTGCGGTTCAAATTTATTGTTATACATATCTACAATATTTCGTTGTATGCATACAAGCATTTCTTCTTCTGTAATGCTTGAAGCTGTTACTGTCGCTTTTGAATTAAACCCATATGTTATTACTTTTAAATTCAGGTTTTCCACTAATTTAACATTAATATCTGAATTAAGTATTAAATATTCTGCATTTAATAATATACTTTCTAAATTTTTATTAATTAATTCTTTATTTAGAACTATAATTTTAAATTTGACATTTTTAATGTTATCTATATTTTTTTCATTGATAAATATAACATTACTGTTGTTTATATTATGTTTCAGCATCTCTTTTATATATTTCTCATTTTTCTCTTCACTTATAATTCCAATAAAGAACATTTAAAAATCTCCTTAATGCTTATATATACTCTATTATTTCACATTAATTTACATTTATACATTAACTAGTTTTTGTGCTCCATTATTATCAATAATATAATTTTCTTTATATATTAGGTCAGAAACTTTAACTATTTTTAGTCCTTTATTAGTTATATTTTTAATTAACATCTCTAAACTATCTGCCGTGTGTTTAGTTCCATTGTGCATTAAAATTATACTGCCACTTTTTATTTTATCTTGTAGCCTTTGCCACATATCCTGGCCTTCAATTCCTGTATAATCTAATGTGTCTATATTCCACTGTATTGCCAAATGATTTCCTTCTTTTGCCGCATTTATTACTGTATTATTGTATTCTCCGTAAGGTGCTCTATACAGTACGGTTTCAGTTCCTGTAAGATTTTTTACCTTTTCGCTACACTGTTTTATTTCACTAATATTTTCTTCTAAACTTAACTTATTAACATGTGGATGCTTGTTAGAATGGTTAGCAATTTCATGCCCAGCTGCATGAATCTTCTTTACCGCTTCTGGATACTTATCTACCCACTCCCCAACCACAAAAAATGTAATTTTTACATTGTTTTTTTCTAATGTACCTAAAATACTATCTATATCATCCGCATTCCATGCACAGTTCATTGTTAAAGCAACCTTATTTTCATCTGTAATTACGTTATATATAGGCAATAACTTGCTTGTTGTCGACGTTATTATTGACTTTTCGTTTACATTTATACCACTCGCAAATGCAAATAACATGCACACTGTAACTATTGAAATTAAATATGAATATATTTTCTGTTTGTTAAGAACAATAAACATAAAAAATATCCTCCTAACATAAGTTAATACAAATATATTCTTCTCATCAAAGTTTATGCATCTTATTATCTTATAATTTTTAAATAATCTGCTTTCTGTACTTTTTCGCTTATATGTTTATCACCTAAAAGCTTTTCTGCCACATGAATAAAATTACATTCGGTGTCTGTTAAATATATTATATCTTGCCCTTTATTTTCACTATTAATATTATTTTCTTGCAAATATGTAGTTAGATTTTGTGCTATTTTCTCGCCAGTGTTTATTATTTCAACACCTCTCCCCATTTCTCTTTTTATGATTTTTTGAAATAGTGGATAATGTGTACATCCTAAAATTAGTGCATCGACATTTTTAATGTTTTTTAAATACTCTTTTACTGTTAATTCAGCAATTTTATTATCAGTCCATCCTTCTTCTGCCATTGGAGCTAGCAATGGGCAACCCATTGTTTTTATTTTTGCTTTTGGCATTAATAACTCAATTTTATTTTGCCATCCATTGCTTCTTATAGTTCCTTTTGTAGCTATAACACCTATTTGTGGTTCCTTATCTCTATATTTATGTTCCAAATATTCCACTGTAGAATTTATTATTCCTATTATTGGTATTGAATATATCTTTTTTACTTCTTCTAATGCTTGACTAGTAGCAGTTCCACATGCAATTACTATTAATTTTACATTTTGCCCTATTAAAAACTCTATTCCTTGTTTTGTCAATTCTATTATACTCTCTTTAGATTTACTACCATATGGAAACCTTTTTGTATCTCCTAAATAAACTATATTTTCATTTGGCAATTGCTTTTTTACCTCTTTAAATACTGTTAACCCTCCAACTCCTGAATCAAACATTCCAATTGGTCTATTATCCATTTTTCCATTCATTCCTTTCATATATACTGTCATATATATATACTCATTTTTTCTGCTTATTATATATTAACATTAAACTTTTTTCAATGCATTTGTCGCTTTGGAGACATCCATCCTTGTGAATTTTGTCGGAAAAAGGAACGTCCTTAAGGTTGTAATCATATAATATATTATAATTTAAAGAAAGGAAGTATAAATTTATGGAATGCGAGAAAAATATGTGCCCTGTTATAAAGTTAGATGGTGTACTTGCTACTGGTAAGCAATTTGACTTAGATATAACATTACCAGAAGATAATAGATCTGTAATTTATGGTGTTGTAAGTGATAGCTGTCACAATCCAGTTTGTGATGCTGTTGTTAAACTTGTGGAAGTTGTTAATGATTGTGGAAAAGAAGAAAGAAGACCTGTGTCTCATACTTTTACTGATGAACACGGTGAATTTGTTTTTGGTCCTCTTTGTGCAAATAAATTTTATGAAATAGTCATTTGGGTTGACGAGGTAAAACATTGTAAAATATGTACTTCTTGTAAGCATGAAGGTAGATGTTTGCAAGGTATAAAATTAGAATGTCCTCCTTGCGATATGCATCATAAAAAACCTTGTGATAAACATGAAAACAATACTTGTGAAAAACCTTGTGATGATTTTTGTGAAAAACACTGTGATAGACCAGAAGAAAAACCATATGATAAACCATGGGATAAAAGACCATGTAAATGCTTTGATAAACCTTGCTGTAGATAGTTTTAAACCCTACGTCTTTTTATAGGACGTAGGGAATTTTTTGGAGGCGACACCCGGATTTGAACCGGGGATCAGAGTTTTGCAGACTCGTGCCTTACCACTTGGCTATGTCGCCTTTTATTTTATATAAATTATTGCGATACTTTCGTATCGCACTTTTGGAGCGAAAGACGGGACTCGAACCCGCGACATCAACCTTGGCAAGGTTGCACTCTACCAACTGAGCTACTTTCGCATAGCTATTAATTATAATAGCAAATTTATTGCCAAAAGTCAATATATAACCTTTAAAATTTGATAAAAATAATCTTTTATTTCTTTTTTTCTTATAGCTCTTTCTACTAATATATCTATTGTTTGTATTGTTTCCTCTCCCACTTTTACCTTTAATGTTCCTATTTTTTTGTTTGCTTCTACCGGAGCTTCTAAGTACATTAAACAGTTTGCTTCTATATTAATATTATCTATATCTGCATTTCTTATGGCTCTTTTGGTATATTTAAATTCACCTAATTTAATTGTTGCATTTTCTAATATGCCCTTATTAACTATTATTGCTTTTTCTCTTATATTTTTCCATTCTTCAAATTTCTGATTTATTATATTTTCTATGTTTATTACCTTATAATTTTTATATGCATAATTTATTAAATTTATGCTATCTGTTGTTCTTATTTTTTTAGTGTCTGCTCCTAAAACTATTGTTATAATGTCTAATTCTCCCCTTTTGCATGATGTAACTAAACACCTTCCTGCCCCATTTGTAAATCCAGTTTTTACTCCATAAATACCATCAAGGTTTCCTAATAATTCATTTGTGTTACTTATTGCTTTGTTATATCCGTTTATTGTTACATTATATTCTTTTGTTGCAACAATATTCCTAAATTTTTCTATTTTTAGTGCATAATCAGTAATTTTAGCAAGCTCAAGTGCAGTAGTGTAGTGTTCTTCATTATCTAATCCATGTGGTACTACAAAATGCGTGTTTTTTAATCCCAATTCTTTTGCTTTGGCATTCATTAAGTCTGCGAACCTCTCTACACCACCACTAATATGTTCTGCTAAAGCTATTGCCGCATCATTTCCGGACTCTAACATTAGTCCCATTAATAAATCATTTACTGTTATTTTGTCATTGGTTTTCAAGCCTAATCTTGACCCGCCAGTTCCTGCTGCTTTTTTACTTACTGTAACAGTATCACTTAAATTACCCTTTTCTAAAACAATTAAACTTGTCATTATCTTTGTAGTACTTGCCATTTTTGCTTTTCTATAACCATTTTTTTCATAAATCACTTCCCCAGATGCCCTATCATATATCAAGGCAATTCTAGAACTGGTTTTTGGCATATCAACTTCAGCACTTGTTACCTGTAATATTTCATTTATATTAATATCTTCTTCATCTTCTGTATTTGCCTTTACCATATTAAAAAATAAACATATTATAAGTAATAAAATTATACCGGCTTTTTTTAGCCTTTTTATCTTCATAAAAAATCACCTTTTAAATTATATTTTATAAGGTGATTTTTTATGAATTTTTATGGGTGAGCTAGTGGACCATTTCTTTCTCCATTGTCTAGTTCTAGCATATACGCATCTCTTACTATTGCAATTGCTTCCTCTGCTAGTTTTGCTCTCTCTTCCGAACCAATTTCAGGTAAACTTTTATCAATGCAATCATATACTCCTGCTACAATCTCATCTCTACTCAAGTCTTCTCCACTTTTCAAAACCTCTTCAGCTATTAAATCTGCATTTAAAGTATCCGAAACTTCTCCTTTTTTGTATTCGTCACTAACACTAATACAATCATTTATATTTATTCTATTTGTTTCTCCTTTTTTTCCTCTTTTACTATCTAATTCGTAACAGATTTTTTCTACTTGTTCTCCACTAGCATTCTCTACTAATTCTTGCACATTTGCATTTATAGTTATACTCTGATTTTTATTTGTTTCTAATGTTCTTGATATAGAGAATTTATTTCCTAATTGGTCAAGTGATATATTTTCTGCTACTGGTTTATATTCGCCACTTTCATCCATTATAATTCCTATAGCTCTATTTGGTTTTGATGGATCGTAAAATCTTCCTTGTAGGTTGGCCTCTATAATATTTCCGTTGATATCAATAAAATTAGTTGTCATATTTTCATTCTTGTCTGTTTCTCTTACTCCATGAACTGGTTTATACCCATCATTTTCTTTATTTACAAATTGAACACTTCCGTCTGACATTGTTAACATTATTGGATAACCTATAGAATCTTGACTATTCAATATACTATTTGCCATTTTATCTGTTATTACTTTTACTTGAACAATTTGGTTTTCATCTACTCCTAAACTTTCTGAAACTTCTACCTTTAATGTTTCTTCATCCATTTGCTCTTGTTCTGTTTGTTCTTCTTGTATGTTTGCATGTTCTTCTATTATTTCTTTTACTTCTTTATTACTTAATCCTTCAATTTCTTCTCCTGGTATTAACTCCTCAAATTCATTGTTTTCTAACAATTCGTCAAGAGCAATTTGTCTCTTATCAATTCCTAATTGTTCATATCTTTCCTTACCTAGACTCTCTTGTAATTTTTGTTTGTATTCCTCAACAAATTGTATATTACCATCTTTATCAATTATCCCAATTCTTTCATTCTGCCTGTTAAAAATTTGCTTTTCTATAATTTCTTGTCCATCTTCTATAGTCGATGTTTCAACAATAATAACATCTTCTGAGTACCCCATTTTTCCATCTTTTGCAGGTATTATTGCGCATTGCCTTGCATAGCTAATTTTCGTTTTTCCCATCATTCTTTCCTCCTCTTTACTACTTTTCGATGTTTTTTTTAGTAATTTCTTTGAAGTGTGGGCGATTAAAATCGCCCCTACATTTTTCATAGATTGCTTTACACTATCTTCACTACATAGAAAGTTTTAATTCAAAACTATAAGAATCAATTGCATTTTCCTTTTCCACTCTCATTTGTTCCGTATCCTCTTTATATTCTTTAATAATATAAACTGTATCAAAAATAATACTTTCTGTTTTTTCTGTTTCGTCATACCATTTTGTAAATGTTAGTTCATAGGTACGTTTCTGGTCAGGAAAAACAATAACTCCATTCATTGGCAATTCCTGTACGTTTCTTGTTTCTGACCCCATTTTTATAAAGATTTCTTGTGGTTTTGAAGTGTCTGCAATATTTAATACATAATCAGATTTATTGCTAACTGTCATAGTATAAATTTCTCTATCATCCATAACTAGTACTTTATCAACTGTTAATTTCATATATTCGTCTTCAAATAAAGCTTCCACCTTTTTTTCTTTTATAAATCCACCTATAGACAAATATAGTTTATCATTTATGTTTTCAATTGCAACTTTTTCCTCATAATATACTAATTGCTTTTCATCTGTTAATCCTGTTGCCAAAATATCATTTAATATTCTCAAATTATATATATATACATTATCATTAACTGAATAATTCTGTATATTATATATCTTTTTTTGATCAAACACTACTTTTGTATATTTTTCAAAATCTTCTTGTGTTGGATATAAATTTTTCTTACATCCTTCACTTAACATGTTATATGCTTCTTCATATTCTTGGTTATTGCAATAATTTACATATTCATTAAATATCTTGTTTATAGGCTCTTGTAAATCCTTAGGTACTTCTTTATCTTCGTTCATTATAGAAATATGTGGCTCGTATGTGGTAATTGGAATAGGTTCTGTTTTCATATTCCCCAATAAATAATTTATAATAAGCATAATTATCCATAATATTAATACTATACCTGCATTTTTCCATATCTTTTTAAATATTTCTTTTATTTTTATTCTAAAATTAGTTCTAAATTTATAAAACAAGTATCTCCCTCCTATCTAACCTGGAAAGATAACACGTAATCAAGAAAATTATTTTCTTTAATTATGTATTTTTGCTCTTTTTCTATAATCTCATTTGTTAAAAGATTATAAATGTTTACTGTCAGTATATAATATTCTCCCTGTCTGCTCATATCATTGTATTCCACACTCATAAAATCCGGATACTTTTGCTTCACATATTTTTCAAATTCTTCTAACGTAGGAAAATAGTTATTTCTATATTCCTCATAAAGTAAATTATAAGCTTTTTCGTAATTCTTTTCTTCTATATATGTTATATATTTTGAAAAATAATATTGCATTCTTTGCTTTTCTTTCATTTTTTTTACTTCTTTAAGTTCTGTCTCTGCCATCTCCACATCTGTCTTCTTATCTGTAATTTTCTTTATTTCTTCATTTCTTTTTGAAATAATCTCCTCGTACTCTTTTTTTACTTTATTGTTAGCATACACAGGAGCTAAAAGTTTGTTTGAAAGTAATCTTATGTTGACTCCTATTAATATCAATAATACAATAGTTAACATTATTGCTATAATATCTAGTTTCTTTTTTCTTTTCAATTATAGTTCCTCCTTTACAGGTATAAACTTTATAATTGGTTCTTCTAAATTGTCTTTGTTACTTACATACACATTAAACTTTATTGTTATATCTTCATAGTAAATTTCTAGCAAAAATGTAATATATGTGTTTTTGTCTATAATGCTATTTTCTACTAATTTACCACTTGTATATTTTTTTTGTGTTATATCATACTTTTTTAATAAATTTACTAATATCTCGAAATCTGCTTCTTCTGTTATTCCAATATTCAATTGTATTTCAGATAAATTCTTTTTATAATATTCAGCAATATTTTCTTTATCCATATCTTTAGTATCTTGATACAGTTTATTAAAATAAGTTTCTATTAAATTGGTATATGTTGTCAATACATATGTTGTATCTATTTCTCCTTTATACTTTTCTTTTAAAAAATTATAATTATCAAAATATATTATTTTAATATCTCTATATGAATCAAAATATCCCATTTGTTCTGCATACTGTTGCAATGTGTATGTAGGCGTTTTTTTCATAAAGAACATTATATATATTCCCATTATTATATTTATTAAGATTAATATACATACTATAATTTTATATTTTGACAATAGTTTCACTCCTTTGTTTATGCAAATTGGTCTATTAATACTGATGTATCTATATATTTTTGTGCATCTAATGTATTATGATATTTGTCTCTTAATATTACATTTATATCTTTTTCTGTAGTTGTTGCTATTTGCTGTCCTACATAAACAACATCTCCAATTTTCATATTCGCATTTGTAGAAATATTAGATATATGTATTAAATTTCCTTCATCTGATTTAATGGTTATAGTATTATCATCCACTGCTACAACTTTTCCATTACAAGTTGAGCAAACATTTTCTCCATAATTAAAACCTGTGCTTCCTATACTTCTTGCAGCTATATTCATGCTCAAGTCATCTAAAGTAGATGTATTAGCTGTTGGAATATAGTCTTCTACATCTTCTATTATTCCTCTATTTATATACTTTGACCAGTCATCAGTTCCATATTCATTTGGCTTAACTTGTGAGTTTTCTCCTTTTTCAATAACATTTCCTTCCCCATCTAGTATTACCCAGCCTCTTACTCTATTTCTCCAGTCCTTATACATATTCTCTTTTTCAATCATTTCAGCCAATGCTTCTTTGTCTGTTGCTTGGCTGTATTCGCTCTCTTCTTCTAAATCGAAGTTGTAGTAAGCTAATATTTCTTTTAAATCCCTTAAATTATATTCTGCTTGTTCTGTTTCAACTTCTTGCAATAATTGAATTTCACTATTTATAGAACTAAACCAATTTATATTTCTTTTATCTGTATAATATGGTAAATTATTTGGGTCAACATTTTGTTTAGCTTCCTCTATATCTTCGCTATTACTATACATTCCTTTAAATATATGGTACTTATTTTTATTAATAAGTTCTATAATTTTGGGACATTTGTCTACATAGTATGGAAGCTTTGTTTGCTTAATTCCCGAACTAAAGCTGTAATACACTTTTAAATGTTTATCTAAATCATCCATAGCAAAATCAGTTATTGATTCAACTTGTCCTTCGCCAGCCTTCCACCATTCCTCTGAAATTATTCTTTCAACAGGTTCTGATGTCTCATAACAATCAATTTCACTGTTGTCATCTTTAAATACTAAATCTCTAAACCAGTGGTTTTTGACACTTACAATATATGGGTATCCCATAGTTCTTTCCTTTTCAATTGTACTGTCCAACATATAATTTACAAATGCAGAACTAAATGTTGTTGAGCCTTTTCCATTATCCCAATTTATTGTAACTTCTTGGTCCTGTCCGTTACCACTAATGTTATTTAATATTTTGCTTCTTACATCTTTTATAACTGTTGTTCCATTTTCCGTCCAGTCAAATTTTCTTATTCCGCTCTTGTTTAAAAAAATTCACAACAACTTTTACTCTGTTATCTGCTTCTCCTGCTAAATCCATAACAAATTCTGGAGCAAGTGTCCCTAAATGTAAACACACCAAAAATTCAAACGACATTCCATATTTTGCTGTCCATGATTCAAGATTTACCTTTACATGTGTATCACCTTTAGTTACTGTTAAAGTATGTTCTTTCGAGTTAAACGCAATCTTGTCAAATACTGTATTCCAAAGGCCATCTGCTTCATGTCCTTCTTGCACTACCATTCCACCATATGCTCCATTTATATATGACCTAAGTGCTGCTACTAAATACTTTCTTATTGGCTCTGACTTTATTTTTTTTATCGGATCTTTTTGTTCGGCACCACTTTTTTCTCCTTCTGACTCATCCTCAGTAGTGTCTTCTTCTCTTTCTATAAGGTCTTCTTTTTTATTAGATGCACTTTTTTCTTCTATAAGCTCTCCATTTTCGTTATACCACTTATTCCACGCTTCTCCTTCATTTTTGTTTGTAGTATTATACTCTGTTTTTACAAAACCCATTCCTACCAGATCATATCCCATTTGTTCTAAATATGATGCTGCATTTTTTACATGTTCATCATTTATATTTGCATATGCTTGATCCCCTGTAGTCACTGTTTGTAAAGCGTCCCATACTCCTTGAAGAAAATTTTTAAGTTTTCCTATTATCATGTCTCCCATAATACTGAAAAAACTTATAATACCTATTAGAAAAATTATCGCTACTATTACAAGTATAACAATTAAAACTGGTGGAGATGCTGCTATCCCCGCTTTTGCCGCAACTTTTGTTCCCGCTTTTGCTGCAGCTTTTGCCCCCTCTTTTGCTGCCTGTTTTGCTCCTTCTTTTCCTGCTTGCTTTGCTCCTTCTTTTCCTGCCTGCTTTGCTCCTTCTTTTCCTGCCTGCTTGGTGCCTTCCTTTCCTGCCTGCTTGGTGCCTTCCTTTGTGCCTTCTTGTCCTGCTTTTGGAGTTTGCGGTTTTTCTGTTGGTTTTTTATTATCAGTCGGGCTCTGTGGTTCTTTATTATTTTGATTTTTACTATCTTTCTCTTTTTTATTTTCTCTGCTGTCCAGTTTATCGCTGTTTTCTTTATCATCTGAATTTTTATCATTTGATTTATTTTCGTTTTCATCCGATTTATTATTTTTTTCATCATTTTTGTCATCATTATCATTATCATCGTCATCATTGTCTTCATTGTTATCATCTTCACCGTCTTCTTCATCGTTTTCACTTTGCTGCGATTCTTCTTCTTCAAAACCCTCGTTATTTCCATTGCGCTTTTTAGGTTCATCATCATCCTCATATTTTGCATTAAGTGCTGCTAATCTTCCCTTTTCAAATCCAGACATATTTTCTTCTTCATCTGGTTCATTTTGTGGATTTTGTCTGTTTCTATCATTTATTTCATTAAGTTTATTATCAATTGAACTATTGCTCATTTTTTTCACCTACCTTTTAATCAGACACATCTGTATTTGGGTCTTCCCAAGGATCTGGTATAGGTTGTTGTCTATATGGATCTACACTAGATTGTTGCAATTTTCTTATTGTATCAGCTATCTTATCATTTGCATCATCTCCATCAACTCCAGATTTTTGATAGCTATTTTGTAAAGCATATAGAGATTTTGCATACATCATCCTGTCATTCCACTGGTAATCATATTCTGTGCTTCTCTTTGTTCTTTTTTTCCATTCTTCTATACTTTCTCCATCTATTTGTTGCATGTCATCTAATTTTTCTGGATCATTTAATAACTCATTTGTATATGCAGTCATTTGCTCATCTGAAAGTCTTGAACTTTCTTGATAATTACAATATGCATTTTTTACAGCCTCTGTTCCTTCTTTAATATTCTTTCTATCTTCTCTTTTCTTTTGTATTATCGTTCCTATTCCATATCCCATCGTTGCGCCCGCTATAGCTCCCTGTCCTGTCATACCGCCTACCATAGCTCCAATTAAGCTACTTTGTACTTTAGCATTGTCTATATATTTTCCTTCAAGAGTTTTTGCTTTGTTATAAAGTTTAGCAACACCTGTATCTTTTACTGTATCTGAAGCTTGTTTAACCACCTGTCCAATTTTTGATCCCTTTATACTGTTTGAAGCACTCTCAATTGCCTGTTGAATTTTTCCTTTCTTTTTGTTTTCTCTTTTATTGTTTCTTAATGTAACATTTGGAGTGTTCTTGTTTCTTGTTCCATTTGTTCTGCTTGCTCCTGATCCGCTTGAGTTTCCAGAACCTCCAGAACCTCCAGAGCCTCCAGAACCTCCAGAGCCTCCTGAACCCCCTGAATTTCCACCTGAGCGATCTTTTGCTTTTGTAACTGGCGCACCAACTTTTTGTGCTTTTCCAACCATACTTTTAATTCCGTTAATTCCTGACATTAATGCCGCACCTGCCATAGCACCTGTTGCAGCTGAACTAGCTTTTTCAAATCCAAATATTTTTCTAACTATACCTTCTGCTTTCATTATGAAAAACATCATCATTACTGACAACAGTATACTTGCCAGCGTCCCTGTACTACATAAATCAATTGCTTGAGAAACAAATACCAAATATATTATACAGTGAAATGGCTGTATTAATATTCCATAAATGAATTCTTTTAACCATGTATCTAATGCTTGTGATTTATTGTCTCCTAACTTGTCTATTGAATAAGTTATAGTTATTAATGGAGCTATTATTATTAAAAATGAAATAGTTAACATACGCTTTATATACATTATTAAAAACATTATTGTGAGTATTACCAAACATATATATACACATAATGCAGCCCATCCTACGGTTGCAAATGGATTCATTGTTTTTATTATTAGCTTGCCTGTAACAGTTACAAAATTAGCAATAGAATAGCTCATTTCTGATACTTCTGCCTTTTCAAATATTTTTACTAATTGACCATTTAAATAAATGGTTCCTCGTATAATAAAATGTAGCATAAACAGTAATATAAGGCTCACAAACCAATTCATTAGCCAGTTTTTATAAACAGCTTTTTTTTCAGCTACTGTTGAAATAGCCATTCTTATGCCTATGTAAACTAAAATACATAATAGTATTATTGCTGCTAGAGTGAACATTGCATAATACCATTTTCTAATATTACTGCGTATTGTTTTAATAGCTTTTCCTACGGACGGTTCCATTTCAAAAATATTAATATCTGTTAAATTAATTTTATTAAATAATATATGAGCAGGTGTTACAGCTGCGAATTTCCATCCATCTGTAAATCCTTCCGAATATGCTACCAAACTAGTAAGTTGTTGTACTGCATATGGAATTAGAAGCCACTTGACCCTTGTTGTCCATGTTAAAACACCTATAAGTCCATCTACTCCCTTCAAAAGTACATCTGTTGCACCTCGAATAAATTCCATTTCTTCATTAGCTTCTTTACTTTCTTCTTCATCTGTTGCCTTACAACTTATTGTACCAGTTAAAAAATTAAAAAGCATTAAAAATATTAGCATCCATGTTATTAATTTTTTAAATTTCATTTGCATCCACTCCAATTTCTTTATAAATTAATTATCGTGTCTATTAAATCATCCACATTTCCATATAAAGATTTTCCTAGAACTTCTTTTATTTTGTCATTTGCATCTTTTAATATTTCCATTTGTTCAAATACCTCAGCATATCTTTTCATCCCTGCACTATTATGTCTATTCTCTTTTATTCCATTATATATGTAATTTGAAATTGCATCTACACTTTTGTCTCCCGCTTTTTCAAAATCTGCAATTGAAGTTTCATCTACTTCTAATCCCAAATCTTGCATTATATTACGTATTTCATCTGCATTTAGTGAGTTATTCTTCGACTTTTCTTTTACAAGTTTCTTTATTGCTTCTTTTGATGTATTACTTTCAAATGCTTCTTTCATTTTTTGTTTTAATTCTTCTCTTGTTGCATCATCTAGGGCGTCTTGAATTGGATTTGTATCATACTCGTTTTGCCTTTTTTCTTTATCTTCTTGTTTAAGTTCTTGTATTTTTGCGCTTATTATCATTTCTGCTTGTCTAGCTGTGCAAACCGCCTCGTTTCCAGCTTTTACTTTTTTATCTTCTTTTTTCTTGTCTTTTCTATTTATCTCAACTTGTTCTAGCAGTTCATCTGTTAATCCTAATGTAAGTGCAGAACTAGTTATATATGTAAGTTTATATCTTTTTATTTGCTTGTCTTGATATTTTTTTATAAAATCATTTATTTCGTCTTGTGAAGGTTCCCTTCCATTGTTCTTCTTTTTATAGTCTGATATAAATTTATCCATTACCTCTTTAGGTGGTTGTTCTTTGCTTAATGCTTTTTTATACCCCTTTATTGATGCATTAAGTCTTTTAAGTCTTCCTCCTCCTACAACACCACTAAATAGCATAGTCATTCCTACTTTGGGACTTACTGCCATAAAAGGTATTGCTAATGTTGCATTAACATATTTTGTTACTATTGTAGCTCCAGATTTAATATCCTTACCAACATATTTCATTTGATGTTTTAAGTTTTTCTTGAATTTTTCAACATTTACGCTGGCTTCTGCTCTTGCAACACCTGCAGTTCTTCCCATTATTTTTTTACTTTGTTGTTTTGCTATCCCATAATTTCTCTTTGAAGATTCAAATCTCTGTTTAGCTTGTGCTGCTGTTTGTCTTGCCATTTCTAATTCTTGTCTTCTTCTTTCTATATAATTATTATCAATAAAATGATTTCCCATTTGGCTTGATTGAAGTACTGCTCCTGTATAGGCGTTTTTAGCTGCTTCTTCGGCTCTCCTTGCCCTTGCATATGTTTCTCTCGCCTGATTATAGTCTTCTCTTGCAGGCGTTTTTATTGCATTACTTTCTTCCCTATCTGCTTTATATGCATTTTTATATTTTGTACCTAATAGTCCTGCAGTTCCTACTAACTCTGCTGCTTTTGTTGCTGCGCTTCCTGCAACTTTTCCAACACCAGATATATATCCTTTTACAACTTTTCCAGCAATTGATGCTCCTGTTATACCAGTTATTGCTCCTTTTAAAGTTTGTGATGCGATATCACCAACATCGCTACTTCCGCCTTCTATTCTAAATATCTTTCTCATTATTTCGTCTGCCTTAAGCATAAAATTAAATGTTACCAATATTAATACTATATTAGGTATTAAATCAAACCCTCCACCATTTCTAATTATATCAAATATAAATCCTATAAATATTGCATAAACTATAGCATGTATCATTTGCAAAAAAACATTATATACATATTCTTTCATCCATGCACCTAAGGATTGGGATTTTCCATCTTTTATTTTGTCTATGGAATATGCTATCGCTATAACAGGTGCAATAAGAGTTAATATTGCTAAATTAAGCAAACGCTTAAAATATATTAACAAAAACTTAACTGAATATATTACTAATGCAACAAATACAATTGTACCTGGTATTGACGCAGAAGCTTTTAACTGCATAATCATTCCAAATAGCTCTGTATCTAAATTTGCAAGGTCTCCAGAAGCTATTGCCATTATGTCTAAAACAGCTTGATTTATGTATATAACTGCTACCATGAAAAAATGTAAAGTAAACAATATTACAACACTGAGAATCCAATTCTGTAGCATTCTTTTATATTTAGCCTTACGCTCTGCAATTGTAGATATTGCCATTCTTATTCCAATATATATAAGTGTTAATAGTAAACCTATTGCACAAACAATAAATAGAGCATAATACCATTGTGATATTGTTTTTCTTAATTTATATATAATGCTACTTGAATCTATTATTTTTCCACCAGCTTTTTTAAAGTTAAAGAAATCTATATCCAAAATTGGTATTCTATTAAATATTATATCACTAATATCTATTAATCCATTTTCTGTTGTTTTTAATCCTCCTTCAATTTTAACCACAACATTATTTATTACCTTAGCAGCTATTCCTACCCAACCTACTACTTGTATTTTTATTGCTAAAAAGCCTATTCCAAGTAAATAATCTAAGATGCTACTTAATACCTCAAAAAGTTTTTTTAAGAAACTTTCATGATAACTTACTTCTAGTTTTTTTGGTAAACCATTATAGTAAAAAAAGTCAGCTTTACCCCAGTCTCCATTTTGTTCCTGAGAAATATCATATTCATACTCTGCTTCTGGCTCCGGCTGTGGCTCACTTGGCTCTGATGGATTTGAAGGTTCTGTTGGAACTGAAGGGGTTGATGGATCTGTAGGGGTAGTTCCTCCTACTTCCCCTGGGAAGGTTATAGAAGCTATTGTAAAGTGTTTATTATAATATGCTCTATCATTAACACACCTGTCATATATATCAACTGCTTTTGATTCACTAATACGTATTATTATTGCATTTTTCTTTACTAAATTTTCCTTGTTATGTTCTCTTGCTGTACTTATCCCTACTACAGGACTTGGACTACAATCTATTACTCTTATATCTTTTTCGTCTCCAGCTCTATTAAACATCATAACATGTCCGTCCCTAAGTATGATGTCACCTGCCCTTAATGCACTAACACTTATTCCTTTCAATTTTCCTACATATATACAACCACAAGAGCAGTTATTTTTATTATGGCTTTTGTCATAATGCCCCATCATCATTGAAGTACCAGGAGCTTTTTCATTGCATAAATTTATATTTGCTGTATATTTATATAGAAAGCTTATAAATGAAGAACAGTCAAATGCTAGTTTATGGTTAGAGGTTATATACCACTGATGTTCTTCGGCACGCCTAATTTTGTAGAACTTATATGCCATTTGTGTATTTCCATTTAAAAAATACCTATATGCTGTCATTCTTTGCTCGCTCATGCTATACATAATTAATTGTTTTCGATTAGATGTATATGACTCATCTAGATAATATTTATTTTCTTTTGCACCTGTAATGTCTCCATATTTCACATTATTAGCTGCATTTGTAAAGTTTATTGCAAAATCTCTTATCCATTTGCCTACTTCTATTTGCTTTTCCTCATCTGTTAATTCATATCCTGGTATACTTGCTTTTGATATTGAAACAGTATTTAATAGAGACATAATTAATAAAATAATTATTTCAATTATAATAATAGTTTTTTTAATAATTTTCATGTAATTATGCCTCCTTTCTGCATCTCTTATTCTTCATAATCTTCTTCTATTTCTGTTTTATCGTAATATCTTTGAGATTCTATCTCCCATATTCCGCCTTCTTCTTCAAAATGTGTATATTTAGGTAATTTGCTAATATCATTTTTTATGTCTTGTACAGTTAACCCTTTTCTTATTTCTACTGTATAGTTATTGTCATAAATCATTCCATTTGCATTTGATACATTAAATTGAATTTTAATTCCTTTTAATGTATATCTTAAGTCAATGTAATTAGTGCCCCAGTCATATATATCATAGTCTGGCCATATATCTGTTACCCCGTTTACAAAATCTTTTATATTTTTATCCCTTTCAAATTTTTCTATTAGTGTAAAAAAGTCTTCTAAATTTTGATATTCTTTTTCCACTCTATATACTGAAATATCTTCTTGAGTAAAAAATATGTATATTTCACTACTCTTGTATCCCATAATTCCTATGGTTGAAGAACCATATATTGGTTCTCCCAAGATTTCTACTATTTTGTTAAGGTCTGTTCCTGGCTTTATATTATTTACAACTGATTTATTGTATTGTTTTGTAAAAACTATATTAAAAACCTTTTTATATACTGTTCTTATTTCTAATCCTTTTTCCGTAAAGATTTCATAAGTTCCTGTTTTATTTTTTTGTACTTCTATATCTAGCTTATTTCTTCTCCATTCGTTTTTTATTAATTTATTTATCTCGTCTGATTGTATATTTAAATCTGTTTTAATTACTCCTTCTATTTGTGCTATAGCTGTTTCTCTTCTTTTAATATTCCAATAATTCGTTACTCCATTTACTGCTATAGTTGTTACGGTTTGCTGTTTAGAATTACAAAACACACTTAAAGTTATTTCGTTTTCCTCATCTATAACTCTGAAATTATTGTATTTTTGTACATATGCCAAAAGTACTATCATATTTGTGTAAAACTGTTCATTATCTTCTTCTTCTGTATATAATGGTTGATTAAGTTTAACATATATGTCTGCAAGATATTTATCATCAGATGATTTAGTTTGTTTTATAAATTTAACGCCTTTAAATACTAATACCTCTTCTACTGTATTAAAGTCTTCCTTAGAGTTATATTCTTTGTTAGCATAATATTCCTCTGTATTCTTTTTACGTTCATTTTCTTTAAAAACATAATATGTAATAGTTAAGATTATAATAAGCAAAATTGCTAAAATTACAATTATTTTTTTTACTTTTCTTTCTTTTTCCATATTATTTCTTATTTTTTACCCTTTCCTTTTTTTAATGTTAAACTGTCTTCAATTGTTGCACTTTGTGACATCTTTAATATTTTTCTTATAATTTTTTCGCCTCTTCCAACACCTATTAATAGTAATATTGTAAATAACGGAATCTCTCTTATGATATTGGTTGCAAATCCCATTAACACAGCATATAAAAACAAATGCATTGGTTGTAACATGACATTCATTATTAGTTCTTTAAGTAGTATTTGAAAAGCTTGTGCTTTTCCATCTCCAACTTTATCAATTGAATATGTAACTGTTACTAGTGGTGAAATTATTACTAAAAAGCTAATCACAAAAAACCTTTTTAAATACATTAATAAGAATTTTATTTGGTAACACATTAATAGTATATAACACAAAAAGTTTTCTAATGGCTTCCATCCTCTTGGTTTTAGCAAAACCTGTCCAAGTGAGTCAAATATTAATAAATCTATGTTTTTTATGTCTTCTCCACTTAGTACATTTTCTATAATACCATTTAAAATTACTGTCAGCATATCTACTAATATTTTTCCAACAAAGAATATTAATCTAATTATAAAATGCATTGCAAATAATAATACTATACTCTGAAACCATGCAATAAGTTGGCTTTTATATTTTGCTTTTTCATCTGCAACAGTAGACATTGCCATTCTTATACCAATATATACTAATACTACCATATTTAAAATTATTGACATTACCCAAATTGCATAATACCATTTTTGTACATTCTGTTTTATTACATTGTTTGCTTTATTGGATGTCTCTGCATTGAATATGTTTGCATTTACTAAATCAATTTTATCTGTTAGCATACCCTGTATGGTAAACCATGGTATTAATAATGTACCTTCTTTTACGGTTGATGGAGCTACAATTGTGACTAAAATTCTTACTGTATATACAAGTGGGAAGAAAATAATTACTATAATACTTGCTATCCATCCGCCAAAGTTCGCCTTTTCATTTACTTCTTTATCAGTTGAACCAGCCTCTGTCGGAACGCTTACTGTTCCATCACCCATAATTTTATCAACTGTTTCTTTGCCTGCTTTTTCGTCTTTACTTGATGTCACATCACTATAATTGTCTCCATTTTTTCCCGCCAATATATAATTAGGTAAAAGGGCATTTATTAAAATAGTGAATACTAATATAATAGATATACACTTTTTCATATAAATCCCCCTTTCTGTTTTTTAATTATTTCCTCTTAATTTATTCATATTTGTTTCAACAAATTCAAACTCTTTGGCTGTTGGTTGAATTGCTATTATTGCCGTATCTTCCCCAACCTTTAGTAGTCCTTCTCCTCTATTACACGTTGTTAAAAAGTATGCTTCTCCTTCGCTTAGTTTAAACACTTCTTTTATATATTGAATTTCTGATTTATCTTGTGCTAAAAATAGTTTTGTATCTGATGATGTAAGTACTGCTTGTACCTCCGGTTTTTCATAAAAGTCTTGAAATTTTTGTGACATAACTGCTAATGAAACATTTCTCTTTCTCGCACGTCTTGCCATTGTGTTTAAAAAGTCTACTGCCTCTGGGTATGGTAAAAGCATCCAAGCTTCATCTATTAACACTCTTTTCTTTTTTGCTTTTGATCTGTCTTCACTATTTTTCTTAACATATTTTTCCCAAATCCAAGATAGTAATATTTGTTGTGCAAGTGGTCTTGCAAATCTTTCTTCCAATTGTGATATGTCCAAATTTATAAATGGTACATCATCTAACAAGTCAAATGTAGATTGTCCATCAAAATACGCCATCTGTCCGTCATATTCTCTTATGTATTGTTTCATAACTTTTATTAAATAACTATAATGGAATCTATAATCTGGGTTATTATTCTTTTCAGCATTTTCAAGTATTCTTTTATACCATGAACCTATTGTTGGCATATCTTTTTTTATTTTGACTTTATCATTTGAATTTTTATATAAACTATTTACATCATTTGTTATTCCACAACGGGTATATTCTTCTGCTATTGCTTCTGCTATTATTTGTTTTGTAAGTTCGTTCACTTCTTGGCTTCTCGTACTACCTCTTGCCATTGTTAGTAAAGCTTGCGTTACGTCTTCTACTTTATTTTCTATACTTAACATCTTTCTTTCTTTACCTGTTATTTCATCTTTAAATGTTTCTATTTCAACATCAAATAAGTTTATTATTGTCTTTGAATTAGGACTTATTGTAACATTTATTCCACCAAGTGCTTCTGCAACTACCCCATACTCACCTTCTGCATCTAAGGCCAAGCTTTCTATTCCCATTAATACTGATGACCTTGCAGTTAAAGTTTTTATTGTAACACCTTTACCAGCACCAGATTTTCCAAATATAACCATATTGTAGTTAGTAAGTGTCGGACTAAAGTTATCAAATAGTATTGGAAGTCCTGTTTGCCTATTAAATCCTAGTGGTATACCCTGCTCGTGTCCTATATCTGATGAAAAGAATGGGAATACTGTAGACATAGACCTTCTATCAAATGTATGTGTTTCTTTAACTTTGTTTTCACAAAATGGCATATTCGTTTGAAAGGCTTCTTCCTGCATTGCCCATGCTGGTCTTAAACCTATCAATGTTTTAGCCATTTCAGCCGAAAGCAACTCCGTCTGTTTATCCAGGTCCTCAAGGCTATATGCAAATAGCGTACATGTCATTGATGTTTCAAACAATTTATTAAAACCTGCTGCAATCTCGTCTCTTAATTCTTCTGCCTCTATTCTTTTTTGAGCCAATATTCTTTCTCTATTAATATCTCCTCTATCAAGTGCAACAACTCTTTCTGATTCCAATTCATTTATTGTTCTATTTAACTCAGTTTGAGATATGTTTTCTGCTATTGGGTTTATAAAAACTGACACATTAATATCTCCAAAAGTATACATTCCTCTCAAAAATTCTGGGAAGGTACACATTCTTGGTATTGTTGCTACTATCATGCTTCTGGCATATCTTGTTTTGCTTGTTATTATTTCTAAATGGTTTAACTGGCTTGCATCTATTCCCGCTGGGGCTATCAAATCTTTTAGAGTCCTCTTATTCTTTTCTAAAAAACTTTTCTTTTCTTCAATTTGCTGTTCATCCAAATTAAATTCTTCTTTTCGTTCTTGTACATTTTGTTTTTTAAATTTCATGAATTTTTCCTCCTCTTTTCTTATGTTATTTTCCTTCCTCCGTAGTTACTGGTTTATCTGTTTTTGGTTTTCTGCCCCTTTTATTAATTTGTTCTTTTGTCTTTTTATATAATTGATTCGTCATTTGATGTTTGTGTTCTTCCGCAAGTTCTTGTGCCCTTTTAATTATTGCTTCTTCCATTTTTTGTTGCTCTTCTCTTATTTGTTCATCAGCTTTTTCTATACTTTCTGTTACCAAGTTGACTGCTTCTTCTTCTATTTTTTCATCAATTAATTCTGCTTTTTTCTTTAACACATCTTTTCCGGTTGTGTACAATGAATCATATTGAGTTTGTATTCCTTTACTAAATGGTAGCATGTTTGCATCATCTCTATTATATGCTACATATAGTAACTCTGCTAATTCTTCCGAATCAAGTATTCTTCCAGTTACTCCTGCTGAACCAATTGCTCTTAGAACCATTTTTGTTCTTGTATACAATTCTGAGAAAAATATATTATCTGCTTCTTCTTTATTAAATTTGTTATTTCCATTAAATTCGCTTGTATAATATGTAACAATTATATATGTTTTTTGTTTTAACACATTTTTGTTAAGGCTTAATCTACTCACATAATTTGTTATATCTGCTCCATATTCCAATACATTTGTCTTTCTTTTCAATTCAAATCTCAGCTTTTCAATTGTTCTTGTATCTCTTAACGCCTCAGCTTGATTTATTTTTCTTTGTAATATTTTTATGTCATTTTCTATTACATGTATTTTAGATTTATATTCATCTACTATATTTTCAAGATTTAAGCTTTGTGTTTGAACATATAATTGTATTGGAAATCTTAAGGTGTTTAAAAACTGAACAAATCCCTCTTCTACAGCCACTTTTTCTTCTTCTGAAAGCAAGTCATAATTTACACCTTGACATTGTATAACCATTAAATATTGCGTTCTTCCATTTCTTATTATCATATTATTTTTTATTTCATCAAAATTCAAGAATTTTTTTACATTTTCCATTCTTATTCCTGATGAACTCTGCGTAGATGTAGACTCCGAATATTCTTCATTATTCTTTTCTTTATTCGACTGTTTCTTTTTTATTTTTAGAAAATATAGTATTATTGCACATACCACTATTAAGAATATTAATATGAATAATATACTTACTAACATTGTTAAAACATTGTCCATGCTTACTTTTCCTCCTTTGTATATGTATATATCTTCTTGTTCTTTTTGAATTTTATATATCTTAAAATTATCTCTCCCAATGGAATACCACCTATTTTCTTTGTTATTGGTATTTGTGCAATAACTGGCACATTAAATCTGCCAATAACAAAACCAATAAGTGCAAAAAATATTATAAATCCAATCCCTAGTCCTTTTAATTTTAATAGAGAAAAAAAGTAAAAGAACAGAAGGCCAATTAATACTCCAGCCCCTGTTGTTGCTAACGATTTTAATGTAAATATTACTAGAATTCTTGTTTCTCCTCTTAAATTACGTGGTACATTATATGTTCCCATATTATTCCTCCTTAATATCTTAAAGATATTTTTGTTCTCTTTTGTTATGCAATTCTACCATACTCGTCATTATTTATAACAACTTGTGAGGTAGTTATAATATCGTCCATAAGATCATATGTTAATTTCCAAATTGTATATGCTCCTAATATAACTACTGCTGAAATTGCAAGTCCTATTAGTTGTCCTTTTATTTTACCTTGTTCTTCCGGACTTGCAGTTATAAATTTAATTCCCATTACTACTCCTACTACAAATAATACTACTAATCCCACCGCAAATAGTATTTGAGAAATTGGAGCAATTGCGCTTGCAATGTCATCCGGATTAAATATTTGTTCACCATTGCGTGCCGCTATAAACCAATCCCTTGCCTCTTTTACTATATCTACACCATATGATATTTGAAACGGCTGTATAAGTATAAATAGTACAAATAATATTAAAATAATTCTAACTAACATTTTGCTTTTCATAATATCACCTCTATTTTACACTATTATATATATAATAACGTTTTTCTCCATATTTTTCAAGACTTTTATCTATGTAATATAAAAAATATATTATCGTTATTTTTTTGTAATAATTTTCTTTATTCTTCTACGGAAATAATATTTTCAGCTTTTGCTATACTATACATTAATTCCACTTATGAATGAATTTATTATGCCCAGCACTGTACTAAACCCAAATAGAATAACTGCTCCTATTACATATGCCATTAATTTTTCTTTAATTGTAGCCTTATCATTTGTAGACGAATACATATATCTTATTCCAAGTATCGTAAGTGTTATTAAAGCTACCGCATATCCAATAAGTTGTGTAACATACAACACTTTTCCTCCCATCTTTCTTATACTTGATGCAGAGCTATTATTTTTATTCCAAAGATTTCTCATTGACTCTGTAATGCTACTTGCATATATGCAGTTGCATAAACAAAAGGTTACTAATATTGTCACTATTAAAATTGCTATGAACTTTTTCATATTTCTCACCACCCATTTACGTGAATTAGTTAATGTAGGTATTCTTTAAACTTTTTTTGATTTGAATAATTATTTTTAATAAAAAAAAGCTATTAAAATTAATAGTTAATTTTAATAGCTTTTTAGTGCATTTTATTATTTTCCTTCTACAAACTTTTGAATAACAGAAAGTAATGCACTGGCTCCAAATAATAGTACGGCACCTACTACATATACTGTCATACCTTTTTTGTAGTCTGCTTTTTCATTTGGTGATGCTGCAACATATTTAATACCAAGTATTGTTAGCATAATTACAGCAACTGCCATACCAACTATTCTTACAATGGTTAATATTTGTCCTGCAGTATTTGTTACCTTTTCGCCAGCAGTTCCTGCAGGTTTCGGTTCTATTGGTTCAAATCCAGTTGTTGCCCTTACTATTGTTGTTGATAAAGTAATTAATGCTATAGCAATAAGTAAAACAGCAATTATTTTTAAAGTTTTATTTTTCATATTTTCTCCTCCTATAATAAATTATAATAAAATTAACTATCTAATTAAATTATAACTGATTTTCGTTAAAAAATCAAGCTTTTTTGTCATAATTTGTCAATGTAACCATTTATTCTGGATCGTAGTCTCTGCAAGAGTCATTGCTATCATGAAGTTTTCCATCTTCGTCACAATACTTTCCATCATATTTGCTACAATTTCCGCATCTATCACTCATATATAACACCCCCATTGGCTTTCACCCATATTTTAACATTAAATTAATAATAGCACTATTTTCGCTTCCAGTCAACATTTTTCCAAAAAAAGTGTTAATTAGCGCCTTTTTCTATCTTTTTTGTTATGATTTTTAGTGCTTTTTCTCTTGGCAACATAACTACATGTCCACAGCCTATGCATTTTAATTTAAAGTCTACTCCTACTCTTGTTACTTCCCATTCTTTGCTTCCACATGGGTGTTGCTTTTTTGTTTTTACTATATCGCCTATATTGTAATCCATTTTATTTCATCCCTTTTTATTTCACAAATAATGCTATCCTTTTCTCTATGCTTGATTTACCAAGAACTTGCATTATTTCATATAAGTCTGGTGTTTGTTGCCTTTTAGTTAAAGCAACTCTTAATACTGTGCTTATGTCTCCCACATGCCCTTTCCAGTTTTCTGGATTCTGCTTATATTCTTTAACTTCTCTTGCATATCCCATTTCTTCTGCTAAATCTTTGATTTTATCAAACCATGTTTGTTTATCATCATTAAAGTTAAAATATTTTTCTATGTACAGTTTTAAGATTTTATTTATTTCTTCTTTATTGTCAATTTTTGCAAACTCATATTTTCCTTCATCCTTTAAAAATTCTTCATCATACATATATATAATAGAATTTTTTACATCTGACCATTTAGAGATGTCTTTTCTTGGTTTTGCATTTCCTCTTTCTATTCCTATTATTTTTAATGCATATTCCTTATTTTCAAGAAGTTTTAATAATTCACTATCATATTTTGTAGCCCAACTTAATGTTTCATTATATACTTTTTCTGCATCAAATCTTGATATTATTGTTTTAGATATATCCAGTAACTTAACCATATCAAAAAGTGCTCCACTTACACCCATTTTGTTAAATTGCAACTCAAATTCTTTTAAATCGGCTAAAGGATTAGCTTTTCTCCAACTTTCAAAGTTTGAATTTGCTATATTTAACAAGTATTCGCAAACTGCTTCTGGTGGAATTCCTTGTTCATGGTAATAACTTACTGCCGCCTCTGGATCTTTTCTTTTACTTATTTTTCTTTTGCCACCCTCATCCATTTTCATAAGTGGTGCAATATGGGCATATCTTGGAGCTTTAAATCCTGCTGCTTGAAATAATTGCAAATGTAATGGTACAGAAGATAGCCATTCATCTCCTCTTATAACTACTGTTGTTCTCATTAAATGGTCATCTACTAAATGAGCAAAATGGTATGTTGGTAATCCATCAGCTTTTATAATTACTATGTCTTGATCGTTTTCTGGGAAGTCAACTTTTCCCTTTATTAAATCTTGATGTCTTATCTTTTTTTCTTCATTCCCTCTTGATTTAAAACGAATTATATATGGTTCTCCAGCTTTTATTTTTTGTGTTGCTTCTTCTATTGGTAAATTTCTGTACTTTGCCCATACACCATAATACCCAGGTCTTATTTTTGCCGTTTCTTGTTTTTTCCTCATCTCTTCCAATTCTTTTTCTGTTGCAAAGCAAGGATATGCCAAATTATTTTCAATAAAATATTTTGCATATGCTTGATATATTTCTTTCCTTAAACTTTGTTTATATGGCCCATATGCGCCTTTTTCCTCTTGTTCATTTAGCATTCCTTCATCAAAGTCAATTTTAAAATCTTTTAAGGAATTTACAATTCCTATTGTCGCATCTTGAACCTCTCTTTTTTGGTCTGTATCTTCAATTCTTAAAAATACTACTCCTTTTGTTTGTTCTGCCATTTTCCATGCAATTTGAGATTGATATAATCCGCCAATATGTACATACCCCGTAGGGCTTGGTGCAAATCTTGTAACTATTGCTCCTTCTGGTAAATTTCTTTCTGGATATTTTTCCTCATAATATTTTATATCTTTTGCATTTGGAAAAATCAAATTTGCTAAATCTTTATAATCCATTTTACTCTCCTTTTATTGCAAGGAAATAACTATGTACTTCCTTGACACTCTAATTTTATATTGTTATATTTCCATAATTACTGGCAATATCATAGGATTTCTTTTTGTTTTTTGGAAAATATAATCTCTTAAGTTATCCTTTAATGTTGATTTTATTGTTGACCAATCTCTAATACGTTTTTCTTCGCATTTTTTTACTTCTTCTCTTATTACTCTTTTTACATCTTCCATTAAGTTTTCTGACTCTCTTACATAAACAAATCCCCTTGACACTACATCTGGCCCAGATACTATTTCCCCTGTCGAAGAATCCATTGTCATTACTATTACTATTAATCCGTCTTGTGATAAATGTTGTCTGTCTCTTAATACAATATTTCCAACGTCTCCAACGCCTAAGCCATCTACCAATATTTTTCCTGATGGTACTGAATTTGTCAATTTTGCTTCTTTTTCGTTAAGTTCTAAAACCCTTCCATTTTCTAGCATAAATATATTTCTAGGATCTACTCCAACTTTTCTTGCTGTTTCCGCGTGTGCTCTTAATTGTCTATATTCTCCGTGTACTGGTAAAAAGAATTTTGGTCTTACCAATGAAATTATCAATTTTTGTTCTTCTTGGCAAGCATGTCCTGAAACATGTATGTCCTCTAATGAGCTGTAAATTACTTCTGCGCCAATTTGCATTAAGTCATCTATTACTCTTGATACAAATTTTTCATTTCCTGGTATTGGAGTTGCAGAAATTATTACTAAATCATTTGGTGTAATTGAGACTTTTTTGTGCTCTCCAGATGCCATTCTTGTTAGTGCAGACATTGTTTCGCCTTGACTTCCCGTTGTAATTATTACCAATTGTTCATCTGTATAATTTTTTATCATATCTATATCTATAAATGTATTTTCTGGTACGTTTATATATCCCAATTCTTTTGCAGTTTCTATCATATTAATCATACTTCTGCCACAAATTGCAACTTTTCTATTATATTTAACAGCCGAATTAACAATTTGTTGAACTCTGTGGACATTTGAAGCAAATGTTGCTACAACTATTCTCTTTTTTGTGTTTAAGAATAGCTTATCAAATACTTCTCCTACTGAACTTTCTGACATTGTATATCCTTTTCTCTCAGAGTTTGTGCTATCTGAAAGCAATGCCAAAACGCCATTATTTCCTAATTCTGCGAGTCTTCCAAAATCCATAACCTTTTCATCTATCGGTGTATAGTCTACTTTAAAGTCTCCAGTGTGTATTACTGTTCCAACAGGTGTATGAATTGCAAGCATTACAGCATCTGGAATACTGTGTGAACTTCTTATAAATTCCACTTTAATATTGCCAAAGTCTACTGTTTCGCCTTGATTTACAACTGTTAGCTTTGTACTTCTTAATAATTTATGTTCTTCCAATTTATTTTCTATTAAGCCTATTGTCAATTTTGTTGCATAAATTGGTATATTAATTTGTTGCAATATATATGGTATAGCTCCAATATGATCCTCGTGTCCATGTGTTATTACTAAACCTTTTATTTTTTCTTTATTTCTTTCTAAATATGTTACATCAGGTATTACTAAATCTACGCCAAGCATATTGTCTTCTGGGAACTCTAGTCCACAGTCTACTAGTACAATCTCATTTCCATATTCAAAAACAGTAATGTTTTTTCCTATTTCTTCTAACCCACCAAGTGGAATTATTTTTAAATTTTCTTTTTTAAATTCAAACTTTATGCTTTCTTTTTTATTATTACTTCTTGCCTTTTTATTTTCTGTTTTGTTTTCCTCCCCTCTTTTATAGCTTCTTCTTTGTGGTTTTCTTTTTTGCTCTTTATCCTTTTGTTCTGTTTCAATTGTCATGTTTTTATATCTCCTCCTTATTTTTTATCAAATTTATATACTAAAAAATAGTTTATCCTTTTCTAAACTATTATAATTACAAAATATTTATATTTAATTTTACAATAGAAATCAAATATGTTTATATTATTTTCCGCACAAACCAAACATATTTTACCACTTTAAATATTTAATATTCCGATTATACTTTAATTTTATATATATAAATCTCTTCTTTACCATTTTTGGTAACAACTGTTACCTATTATACACTTTTTTCTTTGCATTGTCAAATTTAAAAAAGATACAGCTTTTGCCATATCTTTTATATGAATTCATATAATTTATATAAATTTCAAATCTTATTTTTTATTTACTAAGTCTTTTAAAGCTTTTCCGGCTTTGAATACAGGTGCTTTAGATGCAGGTATTTTTATTTCTTCTTTAGTTTGTGGGTTTCTTCCCTTTCTAGCAGCTCTTTTTCTTACTTCGAAAGATCCAAATCCAACTAATTGAACTTTATCTCCTTTTGCTAATGTCTCTGATACAACATTTACAAATGCATTTAATGTTGCTTCAGCATCTTTTTTTGTTTCTCCTGTTTTAGCTGCAATAGCTGCAATCAATTCTGTTTTGTTCATTTTTATTACCTCCTATAAGATTTCAAATATGTAGACAATGCAATCTACTATTAACATTATTCGCCAAAGTTCCTTAAAATCCTTCTTTTTTTATGCCAAATTTTCCGAAAGTCTACATTTCACTAGCTTTACCAGTTTTTTCTTCTCAAAACTCCTCATTTTACTGCTTTTCAAGGTTTAGAATTTCAAGTATCTTTTTACCAAATGGAATCATTTTTATATTATCCTTGTCTAATATTTTAAAAACAATAATAAAAATTCCGTATATTAATATGGCAAAGCCAATTGCTAATATTATGCTTAATTTGTCGCTAAATATACTTAAACATTTATTATATGTGTATATTGCACCAATTATCATAATTGTTGTTGCCATTAATGGCTTAATCACAAAAGTTGATAATTCTAATTTTAATTTTATTGTTTTTCTTAATACTGCATAATCTATTATTACTGCAACCATATGACAAATTACTGTTGAAACAGTGGCTCCATTAATTCCACCTAATATAAATACGTTTGGATCTATTTTTATAAGTATTAAATTTAATATTAGTTTTATAACTACTCCAACTGTTAAAGCTATTGCTGGTACTATTACTTTACCTAATCCTTGCAAAACTCCACTAATTGTTTGTTCTAAAACTATAAATATAATTGAAACTGCACTTATTTGTAATACAATCGCACCATTGCTTTGATTTGGAAAAAGTAATTTTAAAATTGGTTCTCCAAAGAATATCAGTCCCGCCATACATGGCAGTCCCATTAATATTGTTAGTAAAATTGAAAATGATACTCTTTTTTTTATTGTTTCTGAATCTCCCATGGCTTTAGAATATGCTATTGTTGGTATCAAACTTGTTGTAAGTGCCACATTAAATGACATTGGTAACATTACAAGAGTATCTACCTTACCACTTAATATTCCATATTGGATTTTTGCTTCATTTTCACCTAAAAAGTTTTTTAATCCTCTAACTACTGTTATTGAGTCTATGCTTTTATTTAAAGACCCCAGTATAGAGGTTAGTGACATTGGTATAGATACTGTTAATACTTCTTTAATTGTGCTTAAAATTCTAGTGTATTTATATTTTTTTGTTTTGATTAGTTCTTTGGCTATTTCTTTTTTTATTGTTTTATAATAAATATATAAATACCAAAATCCCACAGAAGTTGCTAAGGTTGTAGCTAGATTTGCTCCTGCAGCCATTATTGTTGTATTTATTCCTGAGGTCATTGCTAATAATTCTACAACAATAATGGTAAATACCATTTTAAATAATTGTTCTATTGTTTGAGAATTTGCTGTTACTTTTACATTATTTCTGCCATTAAAGTACCCTCTAATTACACTAATTAATGTAACAAAAAATATTGATGGAGATAGTGCTACTAAGGAATATTCTGCTTCTGGAATTTGTAGCCATTTTTCTGCTATAATTTCTGCTCCTAAAAAAAGTATTAATGAACATGTAAACCCGATTAGTGCAAATGTTACAAACGCAATTTTAAATGTTTTATGTGCTCCTTTGTTATCTCCTATTGCCAATTTTTCTGACACTAATTTTGCTATGGCATTTGGTATTCCAACAGACGAAAATGTAAGCAATAAAGCATATATTTGAAATCCACTTGAATATATTGCATTTCCAGTGTCTCCAAATCCCTGTTTATTCGTTAAATATACTCTGTATATTAGTCCTAATATTTTAATTAGAATATGTGAAATCATTAGAACTAATACTCCACCCATAAAGCTTTCTTTTTTTAATTTCTTTTTATTTTTCATCAATTACCTCTTGCACAAATATATTCTGTTTTTTTTCTTTTATGAATTTTTAATTTCAAGTCTGACTAGTAAAATTTTGAGAGGATTTTTTTGTCAAAAGTCTTGTTTTTTTGCTGATTTTGTAGGATAATATATATGTAAGGTTAGATTTAATGAAAGTGGTGGAATAAGTGAAATTATTTGATAAGTTTTTAAAACTACTAAAGACAGATAGAAACACATTTATGACTTATATTTTAACAATAATATCTTTTTACATATTAGTAGACAGAGTAGTAGAAATGCTGTTTATTATTTTTACGGGAGTTTCTTATTCATATTGGGGACCTGTAAAATATACACTCGCCATAGCTTGTGTATCTTTTGCATTTTTCTTTTCTTCTGGTTCTAAATTCGCTAGAGCAGATATTAATAAGTTAAGAATATTTCATACATTTATAGTTAGCTTTTATATAGTATGTATTTCTGCATTAGTTCAATGGCTAAATGCAATTATATGGCTAGGCTTATTGTCTTTGCCTAATTTTGTTGAGCTTGTAACAGATTTTTCATATTTATTTAAGCCTGCATTCACTGCATTAGGAATATATATACCTCTTGTAACATTTTATAAAGTTATTAAATGGCTTATATTCTCTATTAATGATGTTAAAGACATTAGAGATTCTATATTTGATTATGGCGGTATTGATTTATCTGCAAAACCAGAAGGTGTTGGAAACTTTACATGTGAAGTAAAAGTTTGTATGAACACGGAAAGTGGTGAAGATGTAAAAATACCTGAAGCTAAACGTTTTGAATCTTTACTTGTTGTTGGTGTTTCCGGTTCTGGAAAAACAGCTACAATTTATGAACCAATGATAGCAAGAGATTTTGAAAAGAAATATTTCTTTAGAGAAGTTGCGAAAGAAATGGGATTTACTGCATTAAAAACAGGTATTGCTACATTAACATATCCATACTCAAATGATTATTTAAATAAAAACTTCTCATTATCTTTGTTAACGCCAAATCCTGACAAACTTGATATTTACAAAGCATATATGAAAAAAATGACAATTTCTTCTTCTGGAAGTCGATTTGTTTATAAAGATTTAGGATTAACGTATATGGCTCCTGACCCAGATACAATAGAAACTATGGCAGGAGTTGCAAAAAACTTTAGTTTACCAGTAAATATTATTGATCCTAATAACTCTGATTCTGTTGGATTAAATCCATTTATATATAAAGACCCTATAAAAACTGGTATTGCAATTTCCTCTGTATTAAAAGGATTATTTGCAACGAACAGACCTGATTTAAGTTTAGCATTTAGAGAAAATGCAGCAATACAAATATTAGAAAATCTTTCTATTTTATTAAAAGAGATGTATCCAAGATTGCATGAAGGTTCATTACCCAATTTAGAAGATTTACTAAATATGTTAAACGATTTTAGTCTAGTTGAAGAAATGACAGAGCAAATGAAACAAATACCAGAACTTGCAGATAAATATAAAATATTAATTAGATATATGGAAAACAATTTTTATGCAAATAGTACAGACTTAAATAATACAAAAACTTCTGTATTTACTGCTTCTGCAGAGTTAGACAATTTGTTAAGATATCCAGGTGTTAAAAATATATTGTGTAATAGAACAAACAATTTGGATTTTGACAAAGCATTAGAAAAAGGAGAAATTACTTTATTATGCACAAGAAGAGGAGATTTAGGACCTAATGCACATAAGGCTTTCGGTTTATTCTTTATATTATTAATGCAACAATCTATTTTATCACGTCCAGGAAATGACACTACTAGAATTCCACATTTCTTGTATATAGATACCTTCCCAGACTTTATATGTAAAGCAACAGAACCAATATTCACAGTTTATAGAAAATACAAAGTTGCAACGGTATTAGATTCCCAAAATTTATCTCAATTAGAAGGTGAAGGGAATTCCTCAAATGGTCCTGGCAAACACTTTAGAGATACAATACTAGCTAACTGTGTTAATAAAATAATTTTTGGAAATGCTTTACCAGAAGACCTTCCATGGTGGGAACAAGAATTACAAACAAAAAGAGAATGGCAATGGAAAAAAAGCTATCAAATGGATCCATCAAAAAAGGATTATGGATATGATTCTAAAGCATCAGACATTGGCTTTAACTGGATACCTAACTTTAAAACAGGTAAGATAAAATCTTTAAAAAGTAATCAAATTATTTTTAAAGTTAAAAATCTAAAAGGTCAAAGCGTTGTAGATAAAGGTAAGGTTGAAAAGCTTGAATCTAAATATAAAGAACCTCATAAAGTAAAAGAATTTAATTTTGATAAATTTACCAGCGGAATATCTCAAGAAGCAAAAATTAAAGAAAAAGCTCGTAAAGCTATTAAAAAACGTTTAGACGATGATTATAATGATGATGACCCAATCAAAATAGACACTTCTGATTCTAGCTTCTTATTTGATAATGAAGATGCTATTATAGTAGATTTAAAAAAAGGAAATAGCAATTAATAGGAAAAAAGAAACCATATAGTAATTTATATGGCTTCTTTTTTTATGTATTTATTTAATTTTTCTTGCTTCTAAATAATATCTTTTATCATAGCTATGTCCCATCGAAAATGTTTTTCTTGGTAATGCTCCATCTAGTATAACAGTTTTAAATAATTCTGATTTATGCATATTTGGTAATAAAAATCCTATATTTCCTTCTTGTTCTCCTAATTTTTCTGTTGTCTCTTCTCCATGTATATAGTCTACTTTTCCTCCATTTTTCTTTAAATATTCGTCTATAAACATTTGTAGGCTACCTACTGCCAAATTAGATTTAGGATTTTTTATAACTATTTTTCCTTTTTTACCTTTATATACATATTGTATTACTTGTCCCTCTCCTTCTTCTGATGTTTCGTAGAATTTCTTTAATTCCTCCATCATGTGTTCTGGGTTAACTCCAAATACTACTCTATGTATTGGTTCAAAGTCAAGTGCATCACTATGTAAGTTAACAACCTCTACTAATGCATATCTTGCTGGATGGTTCTCGTATTCTTCCTTTGTCAATGTTTTCTTTAAATTTTCATAGCATGTTTTTGCTGTTGCTAATGAGTGGTTTCCATCTCCTACAGAGAATAATAGGACTCCTTTATCTTTTACATTGTATTTCTGCTCAAACTTTTCTTTATCTGCTAATTCCCCTATTCCTTCTAACACTTTTTCTATAAGTTCATCATTAAGCTTATACCCTTTAATATGTCCACCATTTTTCATTAGATCTGTATCATATACCTTATCTTCCTCACTTACTTTATCTGTTAGTCCTTCTATTATTTCTTTTTTATCATCATCAATTAATAACATTATATGAGGTAATTCTAATGGAGCATTTTCTCTAACTTTTACTCTTGGTGGTATTCTCTCTAATACAGTTCCTTCTGTTGCTCTTATCAATGTTTGAGAATCTTTAGCAAAAGAATAATCTTCTAAATCTACTTTTCCCATTAGCCCTTTTCTTATTCTGCCATCTGCTTGAGTTCTTTCTACATATATTAAACTATCTTTTAAAGTTCTAAAGAAATTATTATTAATTAATTTTTTCATTTCTTCATTAACTTCTGCTATTTTTTCTGCAACATTATCTTCTTCCAAGTATATTTCTGGTAATGTTACTTTTAGAGTTGATGGTTCGTCTCCAACAATTTTAGTTACATCCTCCCAGTATTCTGGCTCTGATGTGTATTGATCACATGCTATAACAGCCCATTTGCTCATATCTGCGTTTTCTGGCAATAATATGTCAGCTTTTGAAAATGGTATTTTCATTTCTTCACATTCCTTTCTTTAAAATATATAAATTGAAAAATTTTTCAATTATTAGCTTAATAATTTTATTTTTTCTGTAACCATTTGATACTTTTGTGTATCAGGGTCTAGTTTTATTGATACAAGTGTGTCTTCTAGTGTGTCTGAATTTTGCTTTAAGTCTGTTGTAAAATACAAATTTATTTTATCTATTTCTAATTTGTTTATAACTATATGTTTAAATGCTTCTGCTATATGTTTTTCGTCTTCACATACTATTATTAACTGTGGTAATGCCGTATATCCACAATCTCCCGGCACAAAGTTTTCATAGAAATCCTTGTACATTCTAATTTTATCTGTCAATTTGTTTTGCCAATCATCTTCTCTTCTTATTACTTCAAATAAAAACTGTATTGACTTTTCGCCTTTGGTTAATTTTATTCCTCCACCTGATGCTTTAAATACCTTGCCTAATGTTTTAGCTTTTAATGCTGGCTTTGGAGTATATGACTCATATGCCTTAACCTTATTTAAATATGCTATAATAACCTGATTTCCTGCTAGTCTTTTTTTTATCATGGCAACTGGTTTTGTATTATCTGTTGGTTGCCATTTACATTCTATTCCTCTTGAATCTAGCAAGTATTTTCCCATTTTTTCTAAGCAGTATATTCTATATATTCCCTTTCCATCTTGAGAATCAAAATAATATCTGGTTAATATTTTTGACTTTACTAATTGTTCCAATTTATTATTCAATTTCTCTTGTGAACCTACATCTATTCCCTTTTTCTCTAGCATTTGTAATATTTGTCTAGAAGTAATAAATTCAAATTCGTTTACTATCTCTAAAATAGTAAAGTGTAATTCATTTATATGTCCTAAGTTTATCCTCTGTACTATTTGGCTCATTGATACATAACCATCTTTTCCATCAAATACTTTTATCTCTCCAGGTCTAATTGCAAATGGAGAAACTGTTGCTTTTATTTCATTGTCTCTAACCATATTACTACTCATTCCTCTCTTTATTAGATATAGCTATTTTATCACAAAATAGCACATTTGTCTACTTTATTAGCTCCTTTATTTGACCGCTTTTTAAATACTTCCATTCTCCTAATTTCAAGTCTTTTACATTAATGTTTCCTATTCTACTTCTATGTAGTGCCAATACTTTTTTTCCTATTGCATTACACATTTTTCTTACTTCTCTATTTTTTCCTTCATGTATTGTTATTTCTATTCTAGATATATCTTTTACCTCGTCTATTTTTAATATTTTTACTTTTGCTTTTCCTGATATATAGTCATCTATTTTTACTCCTTTTTCAAGCATTTCTATTTCTTCTTTTGTAATTTTTCCTTTTAGAGTAACATTATATGCTTTTTCTATTTCATATTTTGGGTGAGTTACTTTATATATAAATTCTCCATCATTGCTTAAAATTAGTGCTCCTGATGTATACATATCTAGTCTTCCTACAGGCACAATTTTTTCTTTGATTTTTATTAAATCTAGTACTGTATCTCTATTAAATTGATCTTTTACGGTTGTAACGTAACCTATTGGTTTATTTAATAAAATGTATACTTTTTCTTCTACTGTTGACACAGGTTTACCTTCAAAAGTAACCTTATCCTTTTCAATATCTATTTTTGTACCTAATTCTGTTACTGTTTTTCCGTTCACTTCAACTTTTCCCGCTAAAATATATTCCTCTGCCTTTCGTCTAGAGCATATACCACTATTAGCCAAAAATTTTTGTAATCTAATTTGTTCCATTTTTTTCCCTTCATTTTTATCTATAATTTTTTTAATATTTCTTCAAAATACTGTGGCAGTGGGGCTGTTAATTCCATATGCTTATTTGTTATTGGATGCATAAATTCCAATTTATATGCATGAAGCATTTGTCCTTCTATACCAAACTCGTTTTTTCCATTTGAATATACTGCATCACCCACTACTGGATACCCTATTTCTGCCATATGTACTCTTATTTGGTGAGTTCTTCCTGTTTCTATTTTTATTTCTAACAGTGTATATTTAGAATATCTTTTTAAAACTTTAAAATGTGTTATAGCTTGTTTTCCATTTTTTGTTACTGCCATTTTTTTTCTATCTTTTGTACTTCTTCCTATTGGCATATTAATTGTAGCCTCTTCTTCCGGCACATTCCCTCTTACAAGTGCAATATATGTTTTTTTTACATTTCTTTCTTTTATCTGTTCGCTCATATTTATATGTGCTTTATCATTTTTTGCCACTATTATTAGCCCTGAAGTATCTTTATCTAATCTATGTACAATACCAGGTCTTAATTCTCCACCAATACCAGACAAACTGTTTTTGCATATCGATAAAATTGCATTTACTAATGTACCATCTGGATTTCCATTTGCAGGATGAACAACCATTCCTTTTGGCTTATTTACCACAATTATATCACTATCCTCATATATTATATCTAATGGTATTTCTTGCGCCTTTAATTTAGTTTCTTTTGCTTCTGGTACATCTATACTAATATTATCATTTGCTTGAACCTTATATGAAACTTTTTCTGATTTATCATTAACCAAAACATTGTTGCTTTCTATTAATTTTTTTATCATTGTTCTAGATAATTCGTTAAAATTCTCTGCTATATAAATGTCCAATCTTTTTCCCTTATCATTTTCATTTACTATTACATTTTTCATTTTATTTTAGTTCCTTTTTTAAGTTTTTTAATTCTCTTGTTGTATATATTGCCATATTTAATGCAAATGCTATCCATCCTATTACCACTAATATATCTGCTATATTAAAAGTTGGAAAATTAAATACTGGCGATATATCTATAAAGTCAATTACCCTTCCTCTAAATATTCTATCTATTAAATTTCCAAATCCTCCAGCTAAAATTAATGCTAACGAAATATTGGTAAATTTGTTTGTCATCTCTCTTTGTTTTACCATAAATCTGATAATTATTATAATTATAAATATGCTTATTATAATATTACTAATTCCTCCATTTGAATTAATCCCAAATGCCACACCTTTATTCTCTACATATGTAAAATTCAATATGTTCTGTATTACAGTTATTGAATTTTCTTTAATATTTGTTATTACTAACCATTTTGTTAATTGGTCAAATATTATTAATGTTAGTATTAATAATGTCAATAAAACTGCTCTTTTTTTCATTTATATAACCATTCCTTTATTTGCATCTTTCATAAACCACAAAATTATCGTCATTATACATTTCTAAAAATCCAGAGTCATTAGAAATAAATGTATTTAATTTTGATTTTTTCTTTAATATAATATGAGTTATATCATATTTTTCAAAAGTATCTTCATAATATCTCTCCATACTTGACGTTTTGATGAAATCTGTGAATATATCTCTACCGTCGTATTCTCCGTTTTCTGCACGTTTTCCATTAAATTCTGGTGCATATAAATCTGCCCTAGAATCTATAAATACAGGAACTCCTTTGTATAACAAATAGCTTCCATAATTATATTCATTAAACAACTTCATATTTTTTACATCAAGGTTTTGTAAAATCCATTCTGTTGCTTCTACAGGATAGTTCTTTTTACTTACAAAACTATTTCCTATTTTTCCACTATACATTCCCAAACTCATTATTATCACTAATAATATTACAATTGCATCAACTTTTTTATTATTTAATGCACTCAACAGTTCATTTTTTGCTTCTGGAGCATATTTTTCAAACATACTTGCAACAAGTTTTGAAAATATAAATGAGCCTATAAGCACCAATAAAGATGTTTGCCTTCTTGTCATAAATGCTAATAGTACCAATCCTGAAAGCATAAATAAATCTCTTAATTTAATTTTTGTATCTGTAAAAATTAATATAACTAGAAACATTACTAAAACAACCATAATTGGAATATTATTTATTAACGTTAATGGTAAGTGCTCGCTAATATTGTTAGTAGTATTCCCCTGCATTGTTTTTACTAAGTAGGTATATGGTGTTGTTCCAAGTGGTGTTAATAATCCCGTAAAAACAGATATAAATAATATAACAATTAAACCTTTTGTTGCTGTTTCTTTTTTTATTTTAATTTTATATGGATTTTTTCTTCTTTTTCTTTCTTTTTCTAATACTTTTAGATGATTTTCTTTTATCTTTTCTAACTGTACTTCAAGTTCAATAGCCTGATTTTCTTTTCCACTTTTATAAAACTTTTCAATTCTGCCTTTAAATCTTCTAACTTGCATTTTATAAAATAAGTCTGATTCTATTATTGATGCCATAATGTATTCTGCTATATATGGCAAAAATAAAACAAAGTAAAATGGCCATACTGCAACATGTATGTTTGCTATAAGAGTAGAAATTGCTAGTAATCCAAACAAAAATATCCTTTTATTTGTTTCTATATAATTTTCTATAAATAAAATAGTTAAAGCAAACAATATAAATGTTACTAGTTGCGCTCTTGCTGCAATATAATTTTTTAATAAATATAGCACTCCAAGTGTTACTAAAAATGATATTATGTTGTTTTTGGATAATTTTGAATTGACTAAATATATCACTATGCCTAATATAACACTTAAAACAACCGTTGCTATATATACCGCCGTAAAACCTCCTATTCCTATGTTTTCTCCTAAGTTATATATTATATATGTTCCTGTATCATATGCCCAATGTGGATACGTGTATGGCAAATTTTCATGCCAAGAAAATGGATCTTGCATATCTATTCCGTTTTCTAATATGTGCTTACCTATAGCAATTGTATAATATGTGTCATTTTGAAATGTAATTGGTGTAATTGAAAATGCAAATATAATTATTGATACAATCGCTATGACGTCAATTCTTTTTATTTTTTTCATGTATAACCTCCAGTTATATGTTAAACTCTGTATATATTGCACTATGGTCTGATGTTCCTTTGGCATCTATTGTTTCAAATTTTATTAATTCTATATTTCTTGAGTAAAAAATTGTGTCTATACAGCCTTGTCCGAGTTCAGAAAACCATGTGTCTTCTATATTGTTTATTTTATCCAATTTTCTATTTAATATTTCGTATTCTTCATAGCTCTCTTTTTCTTCAAATATATACTTCCCCTTGCCCAATCTCGTTACTCCTACGTTAAAGTCTCCGCCTACTATTATTATTTCACTTGGATCTATTTTGCTTATGATTCTGCACAATTCTTTTGCAGCTAATATTCTCTCGTCTTCATATGTTGATAAATGTACTGAAAATAAATTCAGTTTTGTAGTTCCTAATGATATTCTATTATATAATATTCCTCTTTGTTCATGTTTTGTGTCTGTTAATGGCATTAAATAATTTGCCGAAAAAGATATTAGAAATTTGCTTATTATTCCGTCACCATAGTATCCATCCTCTAGTGTTATATTGCTTTCCATTGAACAGTAATATAACCCAACTTTTTTTGCAAATTCTCTAATTTGGTTCATTTCTCCTGCCCTTTTTGTGTACATATCTACTTCTTGTAAAAATATTATATCTGGTTTGTATTCTTTTATTAAATTAGCCTGTCTTTCTATATCTACTTTATTATCTGTTCCTCTTCCGTGTGCAACATTAAATGTAATAATTTTTAATAACATTTAATCACCCTCTTTTTTATTTTTACTCTTCAATTATATCAAAGAAGGTAACACAATTACAATAAAAAAAGCATAAAAAAATACCCCATAAGAGGTATTTTTTTATATTAATTATTTATTTGCTTTGCAACTTCTTCTGCAAAGTTTTCTTCTCTTTTTTGTAAGCCTTCACCTTTTTCAAATCTTGCAAATCTAATTATTTTAGCATTGTTTTCTTCTGCTAGTTTAGATATTTTTATATCTGGATTTTTAACAAATTCTTGCTCTACTAAGCATATTTCTCCGTAGAATTTTCCAATTCTACCTTGAACCATTTTTTCTGCTATTTCTGCTGGTTTTCCTTCATTCATGGCTTGAGCTTTTAATATTTCCATTTCCTTTTGTAATCTGTCTGATGGAACAGAATCTCTATCTAAATATTCTGGTTTTGCAGCTGCAATTTGCATACATATATCTTTTGCAAATTGGCTATTTCCACCTTCTATTTCTACTAGAACTCCTATTTTTCCATCTCCATGTATATAGCTTTCTACTAAACCTGTTGTTTCAAATCTTTCGAATCTTCTAATAGACATGTTTTCACCTATTGTAGCAATTTTTCCTGTTAAAACCTCTCCAACTGTTTTGCCTTCTTCTGATATAGATGGTTGTTCTAATAATTCCTCTACTGTTGCTGGATTTTTTTCAACTACTTGTCTTGCAACATCTGCTACAAAACTTCTAAATTCTTCGTTTTTAGCAACAAAGTCTGTTTCTGCATTTACTTCTACTACTGCCCCTATTTTTTTATCTTCTGAAACATAAGTAGTAACTAAACCTTCTGCTGCAATTCTATCTGATTTTTTAGCAGCTTTAGCAATTCCTCTTTCTCTTAAAAGTTCAATTGCCTTTTCTTCGTCTCCATTAGTTTCTGCTAAAACTTTTTTACAGTCCATCATTCCTGCGCCAGTTTTCTCTCTTAATTCTTTAACTTGGTTTGCTGTTATCATAGTTGTTTATCTCCTTTCGCTTTTTAGATTTATTTAATTAGTTTTCTTCAGCTGTTTCTACAACTTCTTCCATGCTTTGTGGTTCTTCTTCTGCTACTTGTTCTTCAACTACTTCTACATCCATAGATTCGCCTTGTCTTCCCTCTATAACTGCATTTGCCATGCAATCTGCTATTAATTTAACTGCTCTTATAGCATCATCATTTCCTGGAATAGCGTAATCTACGTCTTCTGGATTACAGTTTGTATCTATTAAACCAATAACTGGTATTCCTAATTTCTTAGCTTCTAATATTCCTATTCTTTCTTTTTTAGGGTCTACTATAAACATAACTCCTGGAAGTTCTTTCATTTCTTTAATTCCTCCAAGGTTCTTTTCTAGTTTTTCCATTTCCTTTTTTAGAAGTATAACTTCTTTTTTAGGTAACACATCAAATGTTCCATCTTCTTGCATAGTTTCTAATTGTGTTAATCTGTCAATTCTTTTTCTGATTGTATCAAAATTTGTTAATGTTCCACCTAACCATCTTTGGTTAACATAGTACATACCGCATTTTTCTGCTGCTTCTTTCATGCAATCTTGTGCTTGTTTTTTAGTTCCAACAAATAGAACTGTTTTTCCTTCTTCAGCTTGTTGTTTTAAAAAGCTGTAAGCTTCATCTAATTTTTTAGATGTTTTTTGTAAGTCGATAATGTGGATTCCATTTCTAGCTTGAAAAATATATTCAGCCATTTTAGGATCCCATCTTCTTGTTTGATGTCCAAAGTGAACACCTGCTTCTAGTAATTGTTTCATTGCAACTACTGCCATTTTTAATTCCTCCTTTTAGTTTTTCCTCCACATAGCTTTAGCATTTAAGAAGACTTGCCATTACTAGCAAGCACTTTTCCTAAACTAGCCATATGTGTGTTTTAATTAACAGACAATATTATATCAAAAACTCTTGCAAAAAGCAAGAGTTTTGAATTATTTTGTTTTGTTAGATATGAAGTGGATTGCACTCTTTAATAAATATGATTAGCATTTGTTGAATAGGTGAATTGAGTCTACACTTCAACAATTTTCAATCCTAAGTTTGATTAGTAACCTTTGAGTTTTACATTAGTTTATTTAATTGTCTTCATATAATTTCAAACTTATTGTGAATTATTTTTTTTATTATTTATTATTTGCATTTGGTAATCTAATAATATTTCATTGTCACCATTCTCTTGTCTTTTATTTTCAACAGAGCATAACTCATTATATAAATCTTCTTCTACGACATCTTCATACATTCCATCGTCACATTTATATACAAAATCTACATACATTTCTACATTCTCTTTTAGCTTCCCTAAATTTCTAAAATCAACTTTTTTTGATATATCCTCATATAAACATAAGTATTCCACTCCTTTATACTCAAATTTATCAAAAACTATATACTCTCTTCCCGCAAAAATCATCTTTTGAACCTCAATCATAAGTTTTCCTCCATTTTCTTATCTTATTATCTTTCTATATCCTCTTCACTATTTTGTCTATTTTCATTATCTCCATCTTTTGGTAATTCATTTCCTTTAGAAGGTCTTGTCTTCCATTTATTCCTTTTTTCACGTTTATTTCTTGCTTTTCTTGCTAAAGCATTATCTGTTCCTCGTAGTGTCATAGCCGCTAGCGCAATTGGTGTAAGATAATCAGGGCGTATTACTATTGTTCCCTGTGGTGTATACGTTAATCCATTTAGACTTTGAAGGCATGGTTTCAATTGCTCTATTGCTTTAAAAATTCTTTCACTTGCCATCGGTCCATAATTCAATACAGCCTTTCCACCATTATTCATAAACTCTTCTGCTACTCTTACTGTAGTACTTCTATCAAATGGCCATCCTTTAAATGTATTTACAGCATTTTGCATTGTGGCATTTATGTCTGGTGCTATTCCTGTACTTTCTGCTGTATGTAAAGCTATATCCTCTGGGCTAGCTCCCCAACCGTGTCTCCATTTGTATCCAGCTCCACCAACATCATGTGCACCTGTAAGGCTCGCAAATGTTTGCATTCTTTCGGTTTGAGCTTCTGTTGCTTGTACTGCAGCCCTTGCTCCAGGAACATTGTTTTGCAAATCTGCAATTTGTTGGTTTACCATTCTTGCTTGCTGGTTTTGATGTTGAATACTGCTATTAACCCTAGAAGCTTCTGTAGCATTTACTGCATTATTGTTCATTACATCTTGATTATATTGTTTAATTATACTTGCGTCTTGTATTGCTTTTATTAATCCTCTAGCAACCATTGCTGTTCCAACTATCGTAATTATATTAGAAACTGCATCGTCGTTATCGAAGCCTTTATAAAAAACTCCCTCACATCTATTCCTGTCACCTGTGTTATGTGTAACTCCCAGTGTTATTCCACTATTTGTATTTTCCTCCATTAGCATTTCATGGTCTAAAAATGCCTGAACTTCATCAAAACTGTTTCCTTTTTCTCTTGCAATTCTCATTCTTGCTTCAATTGCTGCTTGTTCTTTTTCCAATTCCACGTTTTTAGTAAATCTTTTTCCAAACTTTCTTCCTTGTATGTTTGAGCCTTCTCTAGCCGCTCTATTTTCCTCTTCGAGTCCATGGATACCTCCACCACCTTGTTCCAAAGCACCTTCTTCTCTTGCTTTTTCAATTTCTCTAAGTATATCCACATTTTGCCTATCAAGGTTTTCTTTTTGAGCTATTAAATCTGCTTTTTCTTTTTCCGTTAATTTCGGATTCTTCAGCAATTCAGCTATTTCTGCTGATTTTTTATGTTGAATAGCTAAAGCAATAAATCCTGCTTTTATAACTTTGTTTCTTTCGATATTTCTATTTTGAGTTTCCCTGGTTGCTCTTTCAAGAACACATTGCCTTACTGAAGGTGATACAGCATTTTCATGACCCTTATAAGATTGCAGACCTTTATACAGTGTTTCGAACTCATCAGCTGGTAATTCGTCTATGTTTTTTTTCAATTTTTCCATTTTTTCCTTTGTCGCTTTTGTTGTGAAGATCTTTGAATAGATTTTACGTATTCCATGCACAACCAGTTTAGCTGTATTTCCAATCCACCTCAAAGAATTATGAACCCAATCTCCTTTATCATATTTAACTTTCATCAATGCCACATCCTTAAATTGATATCTACTTATTTGCGCATAGCTCAAAGCATTTTTGGCTGCATCAATTTTGGATAGAATTTCTCCAAACATTAACGGTTCTTTTTTAGGCTCTGGTTCCGGTTCCGGTATTATTTTCTCTATCTTTTTCCTTTTTGTTATTGTGTATTTGTTATAAGCTCCATCATCTGAGCCATATGCCCCGCCTTCTCCATAACTCAATTCATACTCGGCATCTTCGTTTTTGTTTTCTTCGCCTGTTATACCATGTGGATCATATACATTACTAGGATCAATATTGGCTTGTTGCAATGCATTTAGGTAATTGTTTCTAAAATCAATTCTTCCACTTGCTTCGAATTCTGCAATTGGTTCTTCATTAGTATTTTCTTCGTTTTCCTGCATATTACTAATTTGCTCTCCTAGTTCTTTTTGTTGTCTTTCTAGTTCGTTTTTTTCTCTAATCAAAGATTCTCTCTCTTCCGGCTCTACTGGATATTCCTCATCTTCAAGTTCTACGTCAATCATTTTAATTCTGTCTTTTACATCCTTTAGTCGCTTTTCTAATTCTTCTCTACTCATATTCTCCCCTTCTTTATTTTATTTTTTACTTTTCCGTTCAATTACATACAGCTATATTTATAATAACATATTTTTACATTTTTTTCAAGATGTTTACTGTTTGTCACAAAAATATTACATATTTGTAATGCTTCTGTAATATTTGAGTGATCTTTGTGCCATTTTTTCGTATCTAATTTTTTTATCTCTTATTTTTTCATCTAATTCAGGGAGGATTCCGAAATTTGCATTCATTGGTTGAAAATTTTTATTTGGTGTTGATATGTAATTTGCTAGTGCTCCTATTACTGTTTCGCTTGGGAATTCTGCTTTGCACTTTATTTTGCCACTTTTAAAATTTAAGCATGCATTTATTCCTGATACAAGTCCAGATGCTATTGACTCCACATATCCTTCTACTCCTGTTATTTGCCCTGCAAAATATATGTTAGGGTCTTTTTTTAGATTATATGTATTATCTAATAATTCCGGAGAATTAATAAATGTGTTTCTATGCATAACTCCATATTTAACAAATTCTGCATTTTCTAGTCCCGGAATTAAACTAATTACCCTTTTTTGTTCGCCAAACTTTAAGTTTGTTTGAAAACCAACTATGTTAAATAAATTTCCTTCTGTGTTATCTTGTCTAAGTTGTACTATTGCATACGGTCTTTTCCCTGTTCTTAAATCTGTAAAGCCTACTGGTTTAAGTGGTCCAAATCTTAGTGTATCTATTCCTCTTTTTGCCATTACTTCTATCGGCATACATCCTTCAAATATTTCTTTTTTCTCAAAATTGTGAAGTTCTACTATCTCTGCATTTATTAATTCATTACAAAAAATCTCATATTCTTCTTTATTCATTGGTAAATTTATATAATTATTTTCTTGCTCCTGCTCTATTCTTTTTTGCCAATCTTCAATTGTCTCTTCTTTTCCTCGTTCTTGCTTATATCTGTCTCCCCAGAATGCTATATTCATATTTATAGAGTTTTTTTCTATTATAGGTGCTGCTGCATCATAAAAATGTAGCCCTTTTTCCCCTGTTATTTCTTTTATTTCTTTTGATAAAGCATCTGAAGTAAGTGGTCCTGTTGCAATAATCACAAGTCCGTTTTTCGCTATTTTTTTTAATGATATTTCTTTTCCAATTTCTTGTCTTATTATTTCTATATTTTTATATTGTTTTAATTGTTTTGTTACTTCTTCTGCAAATTTTTCTCTATCAACTGCTAGTGCTTGTCCTGCTGGGACATTTACTTTATCTGCAATTTTTATAAGCAATGAATCTAATCTTCTTAATTCCTCTTTTAACAAGCCACACGCATTTGTTATTAAATTTGATTTAAATGAATTGCTACATACTATCTCTGCTAGGTTACTATTGTTGTGTGCTGGTGAAAAATTATGTGGTTTCATTTCGTACAACTTTACATTTATTCCTCTTTTTGCTATCTGATAAGCTGCCTCTGAGCCTGCTAGTCCTCCGCCTATTATTGTTATATATTCCTCCATACATCTTCTTCTTTCTTGATTTTTTCTCAAAAATACAACTAGTCTTTGTTTAATTGTACAAAAACTAGTTGTTCTTCTTACATTAATATTCCGATTATACATTTTCTTACATTATTTGTCAATTCAATTAATTCATCTTTTAAAATTTATTTACTAATAATTAACAACGTATTTTTTTTAATTTTCTATTTATATTTTTGACATTTTGTGATAAAATAATCTAAATTATTTTAGAAGGAGTATTAATTATGAATTTAAATAAATGTTGTCGTTGTGGTTGTTTTTATTCTAGTGAAGGTAATGTTTGCCCTAATTGTCAGCCAAAGGATTTTAATGAAATTGCAAAATTAAAAAATTATTTTGATGTCAACTCTAATTATGATTCTATTGAGTGTATTTCTGCAAATACTGGAATAACTTTAAAAAATTTAAATAGATTTTTAAATCAGGAAGAATTTTCTAAGTTTTCTAATAAGTTTAATAGTTCTGGTAATATTGGAATTGATTTATAATTAATTATATGTTTAAAGGTCGCTATATGACAGCGACCTTTTGTTTAAATAATTTTTATTATTGTTTTTTTAATTTCTGGAATTTTGTTTTCTATTTTATATATTTTTTTTATTCGCTCCACTGCTTCGTTTGCCTTTTCTTTGTCATTGGCATGTATATATGCTATTACATCTCCTGTATATACTTTATCTCCAACTTTTTTCTCCAACACTATTCCAACTGTTTTGTCTATTTCATCTTCTTTTTTTATACGTCCTGCTCCTAAAAATACTGATAATCTGCCTATTTGTTCTGCATCAATACTTGTTATATATCCATCTTTTTCACATATTACAGAAATTACATATTTTGATTTTTCAAATTTTTCTGGCTCGTCTATATATAAAACATCGCCATTTTGATTTTGAATTAATTGTTTAAACTTTTCTAGTGCTTTTCCATTTTGAATGTTCTCCAACATTTTCTTCTTATTTTCTTCTATGCTATTTCCTTTTCCTGCTAATTTTATCATATGTGCTCCAAGCTCTAGCACAACTTGTTTTACGTCTTCTTCCATCTTTCCCCTAAGTGCTTCTATTACTTCTAATATTTCCAATGTATTGCCTACGTTTTTTCCAAGTGGTTCGTCCATATTTGTTATTACACATACTGTTTCTTTATCTGCTAGTTCGCCTATTTTTTTCATTATTGTTGATAGTTTAATTGCATCTCCCTCATTTTTCATAAATGCTCCACTACCACAGGTTACATCTAGTACAACCTTGTTTGCTCCTGCCGCTATTTTTTTGCTCATTATGCTAGATGCTATTAATGACATATCTTCAACACAACTTATGGTGTCTCTTAAAGCATATATTTTTTTATCTGCTGGTGCCAAGTTTAAGGTTTGTCCTATTAGACTAATTCCTATTTTTTTTACATTGCGTTTAAAAGTCTCTATATCAACATTTGTTGTATATCCTGGTATTGATTCTAATTTATCTATTGTTCCGCCTGTAAACCCTAACCCTCTTCCTGACATTTTAGCAACAGGAATTCCTAGTGATGCAATTATCGGCGCCAAAATTAATGTGACTTTGTCTCCTACACCGCCTGTGCTGTGTTTATCTACCACTGTTCCTATTTCTGATAAATCTAATACATCTCCTGAATGTGCCATTGCTAATGTTAAGTTGGTAGTTTCTTCTTCATCTAATTTATTTATATAAATCGCCATTATTAATGCAGCTGCTTGATAATCTGCTATAGTATTATTAGTATATTCTTTTACAAAAAAATCTATTTCTTCCTTAGACAATTTTTTATTGTCTCTTTTTTTAGCAATTATATCTAATATATTCATTGTTAATCTCCATTCTTTTGTCACAAAATATTGCACATTTTATATAATATTTTTTACAAAACTTCTTCTATGTAATGGGCATAATCCATTTTCTCTTATTGCTTGCATATGTGCTGCTGTTCCATACCCCTTATGTTTTGCAAATCCGTATTGTGGGTACATTTCATCCATTTTTCTCATAATTCTGTCCCTTGTTACCTTTGCAATTATTGAAGCACATGCAATTGAATAGCTTATTGCATCTCCATGTATTATTGACTTATATGGTATTCCTAGTGTATCTATTCCTGTTAGTGCATCAACTAAAATAACATCTGGTTTTTTTATATTTTTTTCTTCTAGTTTTTCCTCCATTTGCCTTATTGCAATTGTTAATCCCTTTTTAGTAGCATTTAAAATGTTTATTTTGTCAATTTCCTCTTGATCTATTATTCCTACTCCATATGCAATTGCTTCTTGTACAATTTCCTCATATATTTTTTCTCTTTTCTTTTCTGATATTTTTTTAGAGTCATTTACTCCTTCTATCATTGATTCTTTTGGCATTAAAGAACAAGCAACAACAACTGGTCCTGCAAGAGGTCCTCTTCCTGCTTCATCTATTCCACAAATTGATACTATGCCTTTTTCATACAAGATTTTCTCTTCTTTTTTTAAGTTTAATAATCTTTCTACTTCTTTTTCTTTCATTACTTCTCATCTTCTTTTACTATTTCTTTTTCATCACTTAAATTGTTAAAATCTGATAATTTATAGTATTCATTATCCCCAACTTTAATACCTTTTGTGTATAATACTTCCATATTATCATAATTAACAATATAATATTCGTTTGGTTCTATATTTATATTACTTAACCCCATTGTTGTTAAGTCTTCTTTTTTTAAAATATAATATTTACTGTTTTCTTCTATTTCTATATTTTGACTTTTCAAAAAATCTTTTACTTTTTGATCTTGTTGTTCAATTAATATTTTTGTACCAATTAGCTCTTTTTTTAACGCTTTTTCTTCTTCTGCAACCATTTTTGCCTTTCCCTGTATTGCCAACATATTTGTTTTAATTGTTTCACTTTCTTCATTTCTATATTGTTGTTGTATATATAATATTACTCCTATTGCAAAAGCAATTATTATAATTACTAAAATAATTGTTGCAACATATGTAAGTCCTTTTTCATCTTTCATTGCCGTTTTATCGTTCCCTTCTCAATCTGTTTTACCATATTATATATAATTTTTATTCTAAAAACAAGAGGATTATGTTTTATGATTTTATTTTTTTCACATTTATTTCACATTTTTTTCATAATTCTCTTGTATTATATTTATAGTTTAGGTTATTATATAATCAAATAAATTTTTGGAGGTATTAAAATGGACGAAAATAATAGTAACAATAGTTTTAAAAGTGTCGATTCTACTAATTTTAATTCTTCTTATAAAGAATTTAAAAATAGCGAAAAAAAATTTAATTTTGGGTTTGCCAAAAATGTATTGGCTCCGTTTTTGTTTGGGGTTATAGGAAGTGTAACTGTAATTGCAGTGTCTCTTAACGTTCCAACCATAAAAGAAAATATCGTTAAAAAGTTAGTTAGTGTGGAATCACCTAATAGTTATGGTGATAATACTAATACTGCAAACATTAATACTCAAATGGTTTCTTTAGTTGGATATTCTGAAACAGGTGTTGGCGTTGCTTCTAAGGTTCGTCCTTCTATCGTTGGAATAGAAGTTGAATATTCTGTAAATTCTATATTTTATAGAAATAAATCGACTGCAACAGCTGCTGGTTCTGGAATAATTATTAGCGAAGATGGATACATTTTAACAAATAACCACATAGTAAACTCTTCTTCTACTTCTTATTATTATGAGCTTGGTAAGGCTAATAAAGTTACTGTTACCTTATATAATGATTCAACAAAATACGATGCTACCATTGTCGGAACAGATTCTCAAACTGATTTAGCTGTTATTAAAATAGAAAAGAATGGATTAAAAGCTGCAGAACTTGGTGATTCTGATGCTGTTCAAGTAGGAGAATTTGCTATGGCTATAGGAAATCCTCTAGGACTAGCTGATAGTGTTACTGCAGGTATTGTAAGTGCTGTAAATAGAGAAGTTTCTGATCAAGATGGTAACTCTTATGTTGCAATTCAAACAGACGCTTCTATAAATTCAGGAAACAGTGGTGGGGCATTAGTAAATAGTAAAGGACAAGTAATTGGTGTTAACACTCTAAAACTTTCTGGAACAGGCGTTGAAGGAGTAGGATTTGCAATTCCTATTAACTCTACAAAAGAAATATATGAACAATTAATTCAATATAATAAAGTTAAAAGACCATACATTGGAATTGATGGATATGACTTAGACGAGCAAACAGCTGAAGATAACAATTTAGTAGTAGGAATTTATATAAAAACTATAGAAGATTTTTCTGCAGGTGAAAAAGCCGGATTAAAAATAGGTGATGTTATAGTAGAAGTAGATGGTACCAAAGTTACAAAAATGGACGAATTAAATGCAATTAAGAACCAAAAGCAAATTGGTGATACTTTAAAATTGAAAGTTTTTAGGGAAGGCAAAGAAAAAGAAATAACTGTAACTCTACAAGAACAACCTTAATATGCAAAAAATCACATTGAGTTCACACAATGTTCAAAAAAGACTGATATATTATACTTAGTTGATAAATAATTACTCCGTTATCAACATATATAAAACATCCCCTTTTGTTTTTAAGCCCCATGTCAAACGACATGGGGCTTTTTTTATTGTCCTTTATATACATATTTTTCAGGGTTTGCTTGAACTCCATTGTTCCTTAATTCAAAGTGTAAATGGTTGCCTGTTGAGTTTCCTGTTGAACCAACTGCTGCTATTACATCTCCTGCTTTAACCTTCTGACCTTCTGTTACGTATAGTTTACTACAATGTCCGTAATATGATTCTACACCGTTTCCATGGTCTATTACAACTAGGTTTCCATATCCTCCCCATTCTTCTGCACATGTTATTGTTCCATCCGCAACAGCTTTTATTGGAGTTCCGTAATTTGCACCTATATCTATTCCCATATGTGTATGGTCTCTTATGCTTTCCACTGCTCCAAATCTTGATGTTATTACTCCAGAAACAGGCACACACGCTAAATATACTCCATTTATTGATTTATTTTCTATTATATCTAATTCCTGTGTCATGCTATTTCTTGCTGTTTTTACAGTTGCTGATTCACATTCTTGCATATCTTCTGTATATAATTCTTTAATTCCTATATTCAGCTCTAAAGTATTATACTCTTCTTTTAGGTCAGCTACTAATGTTTCGGCTTCCTCTAATGTATTTACTTTTGACTTTTCTTCTCCATCTAAAGTTATTGCATATAGTCTATAAGTAAATTTCATACCTTCTTCCATTTTAGATAAAATTGTATTTTCATTTGTATTTTCATTTCTATTAATTAATCTTAATCCATATTTAGGTGTATTTTCTATATCTACAAAAGCTATGTTTGTTTTTTTCAAATCGCTTATATAGTTATCTATTTCTTGTTCAAATTTTTCTTTACTTTCTACATAGCCAACTTCTTCGCCATTTATTGTTACTAAAGAAACTAATTTATATTTAGATAATGTAATTAATGTTATTATTATAGTTGCTATTGCTATTATATTAATAAATATAAACATTTTCTTTGTATAATATTTAATTCGTTGTACTAAAATATATATTCACTCTCCTTTGCGTCTACACGACAGTTTTAATTATACTATATATTTTAAATCATTTCAACCTCAATATTTATTATTGACTAATTATAAGTAATTATTAACAGTTTGATTAATTTTATTTGCTAATTTTTAGTGTATTTTCCTTATTTTCCCTCCTGATACCTCGTTTTTTCTCGTTTTTTTATCTCTTGACTTTTAATTTTTGATATTACTTAATTTTTTTGTAAAGTTAGGATTAATCCCTCCTAGTGTCTCTTCTTTATTTAATCTTTTTTGGATTTCAACTATCACTAGTGGCAATAATGATATACTTATGGTATATATCCATTGCAGATTTGTTAATGGAACAAGTTCGAACACATTTGCTATTGAAGGTATTATTACAACAATTATTTGCAATAATGTTCCCAGTATAAATGCACCTATTAAATATTTATTATCCCATAATCCTGCTTTAAATATTGATTCTTCACTTCTTATATTAAAACTATGAACTAACTCTAACACACCTAATGACACAAATGCCATTGTTCTTGCTACTTTTATTCCATACAATTTATTTCCTATGCTAAAAGCTAATAATGTTAATATTCCAATCATTACTCCCTCTATAATTATTTTGTTCCATAAACCATCTGCAAATATTCCTTTTTTAGGGTTTCTTGGTTTTTTATTCATTATATTTTTTTCTGGTGGTTCTAGTCCTAATGCTATAGCTGGGAAAGAGTCTGTAACCAAATTAATCCATAATAACTGAATTGCTAAAAGTGGTGATTTTAAGCCTAATAGTAAACCAACAAATATTGTTACTATTTCTCCTATATTTGTTGCAATTAAAAAATGAACCGCTTTTTTTATGTTGTCAAAAATATTTCTGCCATGTTTTACCGCTTCCACTATTGTAACAAAATTATCATCTGTAAGTATCATATCTGATGCATTTTTAGCTACATCTGTTCCGTTTAGTCCCATAGATATTCCTATATCTGCATTTTTTAATGCTGGTGCATCATTTACCCCATCTCCTGTCATTGCTACTACTGCTCCTGTACTTCTAAATGCTTTTACAATTCTTACTTTATGTTCAGGTGATACACGTGCAAACACACTATATTTCATTATATCTTTTTCTAATGTTTTTTGATTTATGCTATCAAGCTCACTTCCTGTTATTGCTAAATCATTTGGTCTTAAAATTCCTATTTCTCTTGCAATTGCCTTTGCTGTAGTAATATGATCTCCTGTTATCATAACTGTTTTTATTCCAGCTTTCCTACATGTGGCAACAGCTTCTTTTACTCCTTCTCTTGGTGGATCTATCATTCCTATTAGCCCCACAAATGTCAATTCTTTTTCTATATTTTCACTGTCTATTTTATTTGGTAATCTATCTACATCTTTATATGCTATTGCTAAAACTCTTAGCGCATTATTTGCCATCTTATTATTATTTTCATCTATTCCGTTTAATTGTTTACTAGTTATTGTTTTTTGTATTCCTTCTTCATAATATTTACTACATCTTTTTATTAATACATCTGGTGCGCCTTTTGTTATTATTCTATATTTACTGCCTATTTTATGTATTGTCGTCATCATTTTTCTTTCCGAATCAAATGGAATCTCGTTTACTCTTTGCATCATTCTATACAAGTTTTCTTTATTTTTTCCTATTTTTAGTCCTGCATTTACTATTGCATTTTCAGTTGCTTCTCCCTCTGCCTCTTCTCGTCCATCTTTTGTTACTATTTGAGAGTCTGTACACATACAGCCCAATTCTAATGTAAAGCTTTTGTTACTGTTATTTCCATTAACATCTTGAATGTCTACTACTTGCATTTTATTTTGTGTTAATGTTCCTGTTTTATCTGAGCAAATTACACTACTGCTTCCCAATGTTTCTACTGCAGGTAGTTTTCTTATTATAGTATTTTTCTTTGCCATTTTAGTAACACCTATTGAAAGCATTATAGTTACAATTGCAGGTAACCCTTCTGGTATTGCTGCTACAGCCAGTCCTACAGAAGTCATAAACATCTCTACAGGTTCTATCTTTTTTAATAATCCTATTACAAATATAAGTAAGCAAATAATTAAACATCCAATTCCTAAACTTTTACCAACCTCTCCTAGTTTCTTTTGTATTGGTGTTTCAGGTGCTTCGTCTGTAATAATCATTTTAGCTATTTTTCCAACTTTTGTGTTCATTCCTGTATCTGTTGCAATTGCCTCCGCATGTCCATTTACAACTATTGTTGTTGCAAAGCCCATGTTTATTGTATCTCCTAAAGAAATATTGTCTCTTAATATTATATTTGCATCCTTAAGGATGGGTACTGTTTCACCAGTTAAGCTTGATTCTTCTACTTTTAAATTATATGAACTTATTAGTCTACAATCTGCTGGTATATAATTCCCAGCTTCTAAAATTAATATATCTCCTGGAACTATATTTGTGCTAGCTACAGTAATTATTTTCCCATTTCTTTTCACTTTTGCCACAGGTGCTGACATTTTTTTTAGTGCTTCCAATGATTTTTCTGCTTTTGCTTCTTGTACAACGCCCATAATAGCATTTAAAACCACTATTGTTATTATTATAATTGAATCTATATATTCTCCTGTTCCTTGCGTTTTTGCCACAACAGCTGAAATAATAGCAGCAATAATTAAAATAATAATCATAAAGTCATTAAATTGTTTTAAAAATTTAACAAAAACACTTTCTTTTTTTGGTTCTTGAAGTTTATTTTCTCCATACTTTTTTAATCTTACAGTAATTTCATCATCACTTAATCCTTGCTGTAGGTCAGTTTGTAATTTACTCTCTACTTCTTTTGTAGATAAACTATGCCACATATACATACACTCCTTTGTATTAATCAAATTTAGGGACAGCCCTTAATAATAATATGCAAGAGTGCCAAAAAATAGAATTGATTTTTTTGTTTAAATATTTTATAATTTTTTCAAGGAGGATTTTATATGGATATTATTATAAATGAAAATACATTAATCTCCGACAATATTGTATGGGATAATATTAATAATTATATTAATACTAATGTTTCCATTATCTATATTGGAAGCAATGCTACTCTAAATGATAAATTATTGTCATTACATAAAAATAGAGAATTTAATAAATTAATTATTATAAGTAAGTCCGATATTTCTGACAGATATCCTAGACTATTTGTTGATTCCTTTATTAATAATAACATTTTGCAACATGTTAAAAAAAATTGTTTGATTATTGTAAAATTGTCTAATGATTATGATGATATGAAGTGGATAGTTCGCAATTTAATTAAATTATATAATCTTACTTTTAAATTAAATCTGCATTTAGGTATAATTGATAATAATTGTAATTACTTAGGCTTTATTGAAAACTTTGAAAACTCAAAATATTCAGATGATTTTATAACTTGTCTTAAGTGTTTATTTATTTTTGATAAGAAACAGCAATATGAATATATTTACGACACAGTCTGTGAGTATTTAGACAACCAATTTTGTAAAGGAAATATCTGTGACTTTAAGAATGACCAGTGCATTGCAAATAGAGAGAACAAAACAGCTCACAAAGATATGGGATGTTGTTATTCTTTTGAATATTGTAAGGTTTTTGACCCCAGATTCATTAAAAATGTAAAGCTCTGTCAACATCTAAAAGACAAGACTTGCTCGACAAAATGTATTACTTGTAAACTCTTTACCTGTAAATATTTAAAAGAACGCGGAATAAAGTTTGACACACATAAAATATTGCTTTTGGATTGTTATTTTAATAAAAAACAACATTTAATATTAAATTCAAATTTCTTTCAAACACGTGATGCAATATTACAGAAATTGCTTGAAAACAATTATGATTTGTACTTTTGGTATGTTTTATTTAAGAAGTACATAATATAAGTATAAAGGGCACGGAATTATTTTTTTCCGTATAGCTTAATACCTTACCTCGTCTCCTTTTGGACTGTTATCTGCAATATATAATTTGTACATTCCATTTGACTCTCTCCTACACGCTTGTATTGGTATTCCTCTTCTCCTATAGTAAATCTTCGCTAGTGCCAAATCCTCTTCATTTGCATAACCCCCATTTATATGATAACTATCGGTTATAATATTAAAAATTTCCTTATCAGAATATCCTTTTTCCTGCCACCTTTTGAAAGCTACTTTTGCTAATATACAATCTCGTTCAGCTGGAGTTGCTCCTCTAAGATTTGCTCTTCCCTGTTCGCCCTGCTCTTTTGCAATTTCAGCATACTTAATCATATTTTGAATTTCTTGTGACTGTTGCATTTGTCCTAGGAGTTTCTTAATTTCAGGAGATGTACAAAAGTCCATAAAATATTGAGGATTACCTACAGTTAAAATACCTACTGCATTTAGCATTCTGAACAATCCATCTATCTGATTCTTTGAGAAATCCATTTTGCCAGTTGTTTTATTCACGATTTCTGGTTTAAGATCTAAAAAATATTCATGATTTATTCTGTTTGCTTTGTAGTCATTTATGTATTTCGCAACATATAAGATATCACTTTTTTCTCTATCAATTCTTTTATTATATTGTTCATTAACTTCAAGTCGTTTGTAGCTACTTCTAAATTTTGACAAAAAATTTAGAAGATCTTGTTTATCTTGTATTTCAAGTTTATATCTTATTTCTGGTGCAACACATATTTTTTCTGGATCTAACCCCATTTCTTTTGCTCGCTGTTTTATTTTTTCCTTTAGTTTATATAAAGTTTCTGGATGCCTATCAATTAACGCAGGAATTTGCTCTCTAGAAATATTTTGAAACGTGCTTGTAACTGCATCATAGCACACTTTAGACATTATTCCATTATATGAGTTTTTTCCTTTTACATTATCCATCCCTGTACCAACAAATCCATCAATCCTACCTGTAAGTATAGGTGGTTGTTGGAAATTAATGTCCGGATTTTCAACTTTTATTTCTCTAATAATCTCTAAAAATTTTTTTGCATCCTTAAACTCCGTATATATACACATTTTATCTGTTCTTCTAAATTCATAATCTTTAACTGCATTAACCACTTTAAAGTAGTAATTAAGTTTTGCTTGCTCACATTTTTGTTGAAATAATTGTGCAACCTTATATGTATCAATTCCTGCATTAAGATAGAATTTCATTTCTCCTTTTTCTCTATCCATACCAGTATCCATTATTTGTAATAGTTGAGGATATATATGAAACCCCATAACACCTGGGTCACCATCAAATCTATTTTTAATTAGATTCATAAAACGACACATTGTATCTATTTGTTCCTTGTTTAGTCCTATATCATTTAATTGTCCCAGCACTTTATCTTTTAAATTTGGAAATCTAAATATTTTATCCGATACTTCCCATAGATTATGATTATTAAAAAAGCTATAAAATTCATGAAATGTTTCAAATTTATCAAAAATCGATTTAAATCTAGATAATGGATATAAATTTATCTTCTTTAATTCTTCAATCTGCCTTTCTTTTTCTTCGTCAGAAATTCTCATTGATTTTATCTCATTTATCCTTTTAGCCACAAATTTGTCCAAGTTACTAACAAATTCAGGATTACTAATACTTTTATATAATCTATCAAAGTTAGGCATCCTGATGTACTTATTAAATTGCACAATATACTCATCTTGAGAATATTTATCTCTTTCACCATATTTTGTAACTCCGTCTGTAAAAGTCATCTCCATTTTCTATAGGGCGTGAACCTCCATCACATCTGTGGTTAACGTATATATCAATAATACTTCTTAATATTTCTATATCATTGAATGGACTTTTTATTTCGTCATATAAATTCATTTTTTTATCTTCCTTTCATTTTAAGTAGTATAAACTAATTTTATTTTCTATTTAGTTACACCCCTGTATTTTCAAGGTTTATATTACTTTTTTGTAGCAAAAATGATATCCCCCTCTTTTTATGGTATAATTTGTACATCAATGTCATATGCTCATTATATGTTTGCTACTTCAACTTTCTTGTGTCGTTCCTAATCTCATTGACAGTAATTTGCTTATTCCGTTTTCTTCCATTGTTACCCCATAAACTGTATCTGCGACTTCCATTGTTCCTTTTCTATGTGTTATTACTAAAAACTGTGATGCTTTACTAAATTTTTTTAGATATTCTGCAAATCTGTATACATTTACATCATCAAGTGCTGCCTCTATTTCGTCTAATATGCAGAAGGGTGCTGGGTTTATTTTTAGTATTGCAAATAGTAGTGCTATAGCTGTAAATGCTTTTTCTCCTCCTGATAGTAACATCATATTTTGAAGTTTTTTTCCTGTTGGTTGAACTCGTATGTCTATCCCACATTCTAGTACATTTTCTTCGTCTGTCAATATTAGTTCTGCCTTTCCTCCACCAAAAAGTTCTATAAATACCTCATTAAAGTTTTTATTTATAATTTCAAATTTTTCTTTGAACTGTATTTCCATTGTTTGTGTCATGTCCGAAATCACTTTTCTTAATTTTGCTACTGTATTTTCCAAGTCAAGTCTTTGTTCACACATAAAGTCATATCTTTCGCTTAGCTTTTTGTATTCTTCTATAGAATCTACATTTATACTACCTAAATCTTTTATTTTATTTCTTAGTGAATTTACTTCTTTTTGTGCTTGTGCAATATTACTTGGCTTTCTATATTCTTCGGTGTTATTTGGTGTTATCTCATATTCATTCCACAATGTGTTTATAAGTTCTTCTATGTCCTGTTCTAGTTTTGTCTTTTTAAAGTCCAATTTTACAATTTGTTCTTTCAAACCTTCTAATACGCTAAATTGATTTGTTATTTCCTCCTCTTTTTGTGTAAGCAATTCATTTTTTTCTGTTCTTGTTCTTTTTAGCTTTTCTATATGTTCTGAACTGTTGTTAACTTCTAATTTTATTTTTTCTATTTCCTTATTTAAACTATCTATTTTTATTTGTAGTTCATCATTTTCTGTCAATGCTTGAGTCAATATATTGTTTTTATTTTCTATGTTGCTTTTATTGCTTAGAATCTCGTGTTTTATTCTCTCCACGAATTCTTCTATAGATGCTTCGCTTTCTACAAATGATGATACTGAAATTTTTAAGTTTGTTATATCAAAATTTAAATCATCTATGTATTTTTGGTTGTCCTTATTTATAGTTGCAAATTGCTCAACCTCTTGTGATAATAATTTTGTTTCTTCATTTAATATTTCTAAGTATTTTTGCTTTTCTTCTTTTATTTTAATGCTTTCCTCTTTTTGCTTATTTATAGAATCCTCTTCTTGTTTTAATTTATCTTTTCTTTGCTCCAATTTAGTAATGTTTTCTTCCATTGCAACTATTTTTTGGTTCTCAGTAGCATATTCAATTTCTACATCTTGAAGCTCTTTCTCCAGTTTTGCAACTTTTTCTATTAATTCTGTTATAGATTCTAAATAATCCTCTTTTTTAGTAGTTAATTCTTTTGTTCTTTGTGTAAGTTTTCTTAATTCTTTTTCTAATTCTTCTATTTCTCTATTTCTTCCTAATATGTTTACTGTTTTGGTTGCAACACTTCCACCTGTAATGCTTCCAGAAGAATTAATTACATCTCCTTTTAGTGTTATTATTCTAAATGAGTAATTATTCATTTTTGCAAGTGCTATACCTGTATCCATATCGTCTACTACAACCGTTCTACCTAATAAGTTTAGTACAATTTGCATATATTTTTTATCGCAATTTATTAAGTCAGATGCAATTCCAATTACCCCTTGCAATCCTTTCTGTTTTATGTTTTCAACTTTTTTTCCTTTTATAGAAGATATTGGCAAGAATGAAGCTCTACCCAAATTATTATCTCTTAAATAATTTATTAATTTTTTTGCTTCTTCTTCTGTTTCTGTAACTATATTTTGAAGGCTCTGCCCTAGACACATCTCTATTGCTGTTTCATAATTCTTATCAACAGATATTAAATTAGCAAGTACTCCATACACACCTTTTTTTAGTTGACTATTTTTTTCGCATTCTTGTAATAATGTCTTAACACTTTTAATATATCCTTCTTTTTCTTTTTCTGTCTCTTGTAAAAATTTGTGTCTGGCATCTTTCATATTTATTTGATAATTTAGTCTGCTTATTTCCTCTTCATATTCTTTAATTTTATTCATACTTTCTTGTTTTTTATTTTTTTCCTGCTCTAAATTATCATTGGCAATGTTTCTTTTATTTTGTATCTCATAAAATCCCTTTGAAACTTCTTGTTTGTTGTCTCTTGTACTATCTAATTCTGATATTATATTTTCTAATTCTAATTTTATAGCTTTCTTGCGTTTTTCTAGGTTTTCATAGTTTGCTTCTTGTGCACTTATATCTGCTAAAACCTCATATTTCTTATCTGTATTACCTTCTATTTTTTGCTTTTTTTCTTCTATTTCTAACTCTTTTTCAGATAAGTTTTTAGTTAATTTAGATAATTCTTCTTCTTTTTGTTTTAATTCAGCTTCAAATTTTTCTTTATTTTGAAATAAATTAGCTTTTTTCTCTTGTCTTTGTTTTTCTTCTTCTTCTAATTCTTTTATTCTTGTCTCAAATTCTTGTATTTCTATTTGAAGTCTTTCTTTATTATTTAAATTATTTTGTATTCTCTCTTTTGATATTCCAATTTCTGAATTCATTTTTTCTATTTTATTAGAACTCTCAAAGCCAATATTTTGCATTTGCTCTATTTGTAATATTATTTCGTCTATTTCTCTTTTTAAAGAGTCTTTTAACTCTTGTATAGATGTCAATTTTTCATCCTCTGTCTCTTTTTGTGCAACCATTATTTCTTCGTCTTGTACAATTTGCTTTAACTTTTCTTTATATGAATTTATGTTATATACAAATAATCCAACTTCTATGTTTTTTAATTCTTCTCTTAAATTTAAATATTGTTTTGCCTTTTCAGATTGTGCTTTTAATGGTTCTATATTGCCTTCTATCTCTGTTAAAATATCATTAATTCTTAATAAATTAAGCTTTGTTTGTTCCATCTTTTTTTCAGATTCTTGCTTTCTAGTTCTATATTTTACAATGCCTGCCGCTTCTTCAAATATATGCCTTCTATCTTCTGATTTGTTTGATAATATTTCATCTATTTTTCCTTGTCCTATTATGCTGTATCCATCTTTTCCTATTCCTGTGTCCATAAATAGCTCTAAAATATCTTTTAATCTGCAAGGAGTTTTGTTTATAAAATAGCCTGTTTCCCCATTTCTATATATTTTTCTTGTTACTGTAACTTCTGCATATTCTATTGGCAACTTTGCGTCAGAATTATCTATAACAATTGAGACTTCGGCAAATCCAAGCGACTTTCTTTCTTGAGTTCCTGCAAATATTATATCTTCCGATTTTGCACCTCTTAAAGATTTCATGCTTTGCTCTCCTAGGACCCATCTTATGGCATCTGATATATTGCTTTTTCCTGATCCATTTGGTCCTATAACTGAGGTAATTCCTGGCTTAAATTCCAATATTGTTTTATCTGCAAAAGACTTAAAGCCTTGTAGTTCTAATCTTTTTAAATACATTTAATACACCTTTTCTTGTTAAACTTTTAATTTGAATATTATACAATAAACTTTATATAAAACTCTATTTAGAATTATATCATTAATAAATAAATTGTACTATAGTTTTTTATCAACTTTTGTGTTATTATATATATTATTGTATTATTAGGAGGATTTGAATAGCTTTATGAAAAATAAAATAATAAAAGCATTGTTGCTTACTTTTTCAATATTGTTAATAATTGGAGTAATTTTATATTTATTTCCGTTTATAATTAATTTATCAACTCACGAAGGTCAGCTGGCATTTAAAAATGAAATTGATAATCTTGGAGTTTGGGGAATTATTGTTTTATTTATGCTTCAACTTCTTCAAATTGTTTTAGTTGTTTTGCCAGGCGAGCCTTTAGAAATTTTAGCCGGTATGTGTTATGGTCCTATTGGAGGTACTATCTTTATAATTGTATCTGTCTTTATTACTACTACTTTAATTTATTTGCTTGTTGGAAAATTCGGAAAAAAGTATTTATACAATACATTCTCAAAAGAAAAAATTCAAAAAATTGAAAACAGCAAATTATTTAAAAATCCTAAAAAAGCAGAAGTGCTAATGTGTATACTATTCTTTACACCTGGCACTCCTAAAGACTTATTGACATATATTGGATTTTTATTTCCAATACCACCTATTAAATTTATATTAATTGCAACTTTTTTAAGATTTCCATCTATAATTTCTTCTACCATAGCTGGTAGCGGATTATCTAATGGAAAGATTTCTATAGTTATAGTATCTTATGTCATCACTTTTGTAGCTACAGCAATATTTGTTTTCCTTATTAGTAAAAAGGAAAAAGATACCACAGAAGCTATAAAAATATTAAAATAACTATATTGCCCTACACTTTACTACAAGTCTTTCCTTTCCATAGTTTGTGCAGGTTATTAATGTTAGTTCTTTTTGTCCATTTGTATGCTGAGTTGTACATCCTGTATCTGTTGGTTTAACGACATATTTATCATATACTTGGTATTTTATTCTTCTGCCATATCCATCTGTCAATTCTGCTATGTCACCATTTTTTATAGAGCTTAATGTTCCAAACATCTTTCCATTTCTATAATTATGACCTACTATGCAGTAATTTCCCACCTCATTTGGATCTGGTCCCCAATATTTATTAAGCGAAATTTCTAATAATTCGTCTGATGTATCTGTTAACACTGGATAATTTATTCCTAGTCTTGGTATGTTTAAAATAGCATCTGTTTCATATTCCACTCCATTTGAAGCAGTATATATTATTGAATTCTCTTGCACTTCTTCTATTCTTTTTGCTTGCTCCGGTGTCAATTCTTCTTGGTCGTCTATAATTACTCTAATAATGTCATCTTCTGGCTGTCTTGTTGTTGTGTCTATTGCATTCGTTGCAGCAATCTGATTTAATATTTCTTGTGATACTTTTTCATTTTTATTTCTATCATACTCTGCATAAACATAATAAGAAAATAAAGCAAACACCAAAAAAACAGATAAAAAGAATTCAATTTTATAAAGCATTCTTTTTCTCTTAAATTCTGGCGTAATATACAGTTTTTCTGTTACAAGAATTTGATTCATACTTATCTCCTATTATATATTTATTATAGCATACATTTTTGTATTTTTAAATACACTTTGCCAGCAAATTTGAAATTTCACAAAATTGTTCAATTGTTAACTTTTCTCCTCTTGTATTTAATTCAATTCCCAATTCGTTAAATATGTCTATTGCTTGTTGCTTACTTTTTATTATTCCACCATTTAATAAGCTATTTATTAATGTTTTTCTTCTTTGCATAAAGCTTATTTTTATTAATCTAAAAAATAATTCTTCGTTTATAGGTTTAACCACTGGTTCATCCCTTAGTACTAATTTTATAACTTGAGAATCAACTTCTGGTGCTGGAATAAATTTATAATTTTCAACATTTAATATTACTTTTGGATTTGAATAATAATACACCGAATATGTAATCGCTCCAGAATTTTTATCTCCTGGAATTGCTGTTAATCTTTCTGCCACTTCTTTTTGTATCATTACTGTTATTGTTTCTATTGGTAGTTTTTTTTCCAACAACTGCATAATAATAGGAGTTGTAATATAGTAAGGAAGATTTGCAACAATTTTGGCTGTTTTAAATCCATTTTTCTCTATTACTTCCTTTAAATCTACTTTTAATACATCCTCATTTATAATTTCTAGGTTTGTGTATAATAAAAATCTGTCTTGTAATACTTTAATCATTTTTTTATCAAGCTCTATTGCAATTACCTTTTTAGCTTTTTCTAATAGCTTTTGGGTTAAAGTTCCAAGACCTGGCCCAATTTCTATTACCAAGTCATCTGTTGTTAAGTCAGAGGCCTCTACTATTTTTTCTATAGATTCATCATCAACCAAAAAGTTTTGACCTAAGCTTTTATTAGCAGTAATATTATATTTTTTCATTAGAAACTTAGTTTCATCGTACACATTATTCATTGTTAATTCAATTCTCCTATTATGTATAAATTATGTTTATATTTTATCATGTTTATGTTGATATTGCAATGTATTAAACATTGTTTAAAAGCATTGATTTTTGTTTTATTATATAATAAAATGTTGTTATTATTAAAAAAGTAGGTGTAAAATGAATACAAAGAACAAAAGCAAAGCCCCAAAATACTCTAGGGCTCTGAGATTAAGAAATGGTATGATTGCAATATTTTGTGTGTTTTTATTGCTAATTGGACGTTTATTTTGGTTACAATTTATTAAAGGTCCTTGGTTAAAGGAACAAATGTATAGTCAATTAATTACTAGTAGAGCAATAAGTCCTAAAAGAGGTACTATATATGATACAAACGGAAAAGAGTTAGCTATAAGCGCTGCTGTAGATACTGTTACCATTAATCCAGACCTTATAAAAGTATCTGAGGAAAACAAGGAATTAGAAGAAATTAAAACTAAAGCTTTAAAAGAGAAAGTTGCGAAAGCTTTTTCAGAGATCTTTGAATTAGATTATGAAAAAACTTTAGCTAAAGTTAATAGCACAAGCTGGTTAGAGACAATTGTTTCAAAGGTTCAAAAAGACAAAATTGATAAACTGAAAAAATGGATGGAAGAGGAAAAGATTTATTCTGGCATTAATATAGATGAAGATACCAAAAGATATTATCCTTACAATAATTTAGCATCAAATTTAATAGGTTTTTGTGGAGATGAAAATAGAGGCTTAGAGGGATTAGAAAATGAATTTGATTCTTTATTAACTGGTACACCTGGAAGGATAATTACTTCTCAAGATGCAATTCAAGAATTCATTCCTGACCAGAACGAGACCCTATTTGTTGCAGAAAATGGTAATAATATAACATTAACATTAGATGTAAATATTCAGGCTATTGCTGAAAAATATTTGGAACAGGCTTGCAAAGAAAATAATTGTGCTCGTGGCGGAAATGTTATAATTATGAATCCAAATAATGGTGACATTTTGGCAATGGCAACTTACCCAAACTATAATTTAAACACTCCTTATAAAGTCACAAGTATTACTGAGGACAAGTGGAAAGAAATGACTTCTGAGCAAAAGTCTAATGCTATGTATAGTATGTGGAGAAATAGAGCTCTTTCCGATAGATATGAACCTGGTTCTGTTTTTAAGGTTATAACTGCTGCAATTGGTTTAGAAGAAAATTTGGTTTCTCCTGATGAAAAAAATGTTTTTGATTGTCCTGGATATCATGTTGTAGCTGGAAATACCATTTATTGTTGGAAAGGTATACCTGGCCATGGTAAACAAAGTTTAAGAGATGCTTTGTGCAATTCTTGTAACCCAGCATTTATGGAATTAGGCGAGAAGATTGGTGCTAAAACACTATATAAATATTTTGAAGCTTTTGGTTTATTTGACTCAACCAATTTAACTTCTGGTGATGTTAGCGGAAACTTCTGGGACTTAGAAGATGTTGGTCCTGTTGAGCTGGCTACCTCTTCATTTGGTCAAAGATTTGGTATAACACCATTGCAAATGGCAACCGCTATATGTTGTATAGCAAATGATGGCATATTAGTTCAACCTAAAATAATAAAACAGGTTACAAATACTGATACTGGTGCAACCACAAATATAGATACAACAGTAATAAGACAAGTAGTTTCTAAGGAAACATCTGAAAATCTTTTAAATATGATGGAATCGGTAGTAACATCTGGTACAGGAAGGTACGGAAGAGTTACAGGCTACTCTGTGGCAGGAAAAACCGGAACATCAGAACCATCACCAGGTGCAGAGGAAGATGGATATGTTGCGTCATATATTGCTATTTCCCCTGTAGAAAGTCCAGAAGTTGTTGCTCTTGTAACATTATATGCTCCTGAGGGAGATAGTCATCAAGGTGGTCAAATTGCTGGACCTGTTGCTTCTCAAATATTAACAGAAGTATTACCATATTTACAAATTCCTTCTGACAGTAGTGGCTCAACTACTGGAAGCAGTAGCTCAAATTCTACTACTACACTACCAAATGTAGTAAACAAAACTATTGCAGAAGCAAATAAAATTATAGAAAACGCAGGCTTTAATTGTATTATATCAGGAGGTTCTGAAGAAATTGTCACAGAACAAATGCCTAAAGCTGGAACCCAATTACTGAAAGACTCTATTGTTAAAATATATTCTGCTGGACATGAAGCAAGAGTATCACAAACAGTTCCAGATTTAAAAGGAATGTCTTTATCCGAGGCAAGAACAATTTTAAAGGACCGAAATTTAAATATTCAAGTTAGTGGTTCTGGAATAGTTATAAGTCAAGATCCTATTGCAGGCACTTCTGTAGAAGAAGGTACACTAATAGCTGTTTCTATGAAACCAGAAATACAAGATGCACATTAAGGCATAAAAAAATTAAAGGAGTATAAGCTCCTTTAATTTTTTATAATTTTAATTATTGAATATTGCATCAAATTCTTCTCCATCTATTTTTTCTTTTTCTAACAATATTCCTGCTACAACATGTAATTTTTCCATATTAGCATTTAATATTTCTGCTGCTTTTTTATATGCATAATCAATTATACTTTTTACTTCTTCATCTATTATTGCAGCTGTTTCTTCTGAATACTCTTTGCTCTGTGCAAAATCTCTTCCTAAAAATACTTCTTCTTGATTTTGTCCTAAGGTTATAGTGCCAACTCTTTCACTCATTCCATATTTTGTAACCATATTTCTTGCAATCTTTGTTGCACGTTCTATATCATTACTTGCTCCTGTTGATATATCGTCTAATACCAATTTTTCTGATACTCTTCCACCTAATAGTGAAACTATATTTTCTATCATTTCTGTTCTAGACATAAAAGACTTATCTTCTGTTGGTCTATACATAGTATATCCTCCAGCCATTCCTCTTGGTATAATTGATATTTGATGAACAGGATCTTGTGTTGGTAAAAATCTACTTACAACTGCATGCCCTGCCTCATGATATGCCACTAATTTTTGTTCTTTTTCGCTTCTAACTCTAGTCCTTTTTTCAGGTCCCATTGTTACTTTAACCATTGCATCTTCTACTTCTGTCATACTAATTTCTGGTTTATTTCTTCTTGCAGCCAATAAAGCCGCCTCATTTAATACATTTTCCAAATCTGCACCTGAAAATCCTGATGTATTTTTCGCAATTGTTTTTAAATCTACATCTGGTGCCAATTTCTTCTTTCTGCTATGAACTTCTAAAATTTCCTCTCTTGCTTTAACATCTGGTGCCGATACTACTATTTGTCTATCAAATCTTCCTGGTCTTAATAAAGCTTTGTCTAATACGTCTGGTCTATTGGTTGCAGCTAATACAATTACTCCTTCATTAGCTGAGAATCCATCCATCTCTACTAATAACTGATTTAGTGTTTGTTCTCTTTCATCATGTCCTCCGCCAAGTCCTGCACCTCTTTGACGACCAACTGCATCTATTTCATCTATAAATACAATACATGGTGCTTTTTTCTTTGCTTCTTCAAATAAATCTCTTACTCTAGAAGCTCCTACACCAACAAACATTTCTACAAAGTCTGAACCACTTATAATGAAGAATGGTACACCTGCCTCTCCTGCAACTGCTTTTGCTAAAAGTGTTTTTCCTGTTCCAGGTTGCCCTACCAATAAAACTCCTTTTGGAATTCTTGCACCCATCTCTGTGAATTTTCTTGGATTTTTTAAAAATTCAACTATTTCTTCTAATTCTTCTTTTTCCTCATCTACACCAGCCACATCATTAAATGTTACTTTTGTTTTATCTGTTGGATTTAATATTTTAGCTCTGCTCTTTCCAAAAGACATTGTTTTATTTGAGCCAGCTCCTCCTTGTGCTCCACTATTCATAAATAAGAACCAGAATATAAAGAATATAATTAATATTCCAAATGGTGTTAAAAGACTTAGTATTGTTACAAATAAAGATTCTGATTTTTCTGTTACCTTTATTGTACCTGTTTTCATACTATCTTCTAATGCTGACATTAGATGTTCAACACTTGGTATATTTACCTCTTTAGTAACATTTTGGTTCTTTAATTTTACATTTGCTTTTACCTTATCTGCTGAAATTTCTATTTCTTTTACTTCACCTGCTTCTACTTTAGAAAGTAATTCCGAGTAGGCAAGCCTATTCTCAGTATTATCAATTATTGATGATATTAAGACTATAAATATTATAAATATTATTAGCCACATAGCTAAAGATTTTATTCCATTTTTCAAGTTAATGCCTCCTTTTACTATTTAAGGAATATATCATAAAGATTTTGGTATTTCAAGTGTTTTACTAAAGTTTTTTTGTTCACACCCTAGTCATATCAAGGCTTTCCTTACGGAAGTTTACAATACCTCGTAAAAAAAATTTTTTTATTTTTTATCATTATTTTTATATTTTTATTTGGAGTTAAGTATTTATTACCAATATTATTTTTACATAATTTAATAACATCTTCAATATGTATTTTTTCTATTCCGTTAGTAGTCCCTAAAAGCTCATTAATAGTATATATTATAAGTCTTGATTTTATTACTTTTTCTAAAACATTAAATTTTTTTAAATCTAAAATTATTTCTTTTTCAGTTCTACTTATAAAAGTCTCTTTATATGACTGTTTTACTATTGATTTGAAATACATTTCATCAGTTGCTATAAGATTGGACATTCTATTTATTGTTTCTATAATATTAGGATTAAAATTCTCTTGTATATACGGAATAAGCATATTCCTAATTTTATTTCTTGTATATATGTTTTCTTGATTTGTTTTGTCATACTTAGGGTTTAAACCTTTTTCATTACAATATTGTTCAATTTCTTGTCTGGTACATTCAATTATAGGTCGTATAAGCTTGTTATCTCTTATTGGTTCTATACCTTTAAGCCCTGTACTTCCACTTCCCCTTAAGAAATTCATTAGTACTGTTTCTGCATTATCATTTGCATTATGCGCTGTAGCAATTTTATTTCCACCAACTATGTTCTTTACCTCTTCAAAAAAATCATATCTAATTTTTCTTCCAGCCTCTTCTGTCCCTAGCTTTTTTTCTTTAGCTATTTGTAAAACATCTGCCTTCTTTACAAAACATTTTATATCCCTCTGCTCACAAAAATCTTGTACAAACTCTGTCTCAGAGTCAGCCTCTTTTCTTATCATATGATTAATATGCGCAACTACAATGTTTATTTTAAGTTCATTTTGTAAATTTTTTAATACATTCAATAAACAAATAGAATCTGGCCCCCCAGACACTCCCACTACTATAGTATCCCCAGATTTTATTTGTTCATACCTTTTTATGGTATTTAATACCTTATCCTCCAACATATTTCCCCTTTCTGTCACAAAAAGGAGCGTCCCTATAGTGACAACTTATTCTCTGTATCTTTCTATATTTGCGAATTTTGTATAGTTTGCTAGCCATAATAGTTCTACCGTTCCTGTTGCTCCCGATCTATGTTTTGCTATTATTACTTCTGCAATATTTTTCTTTTCTGTGTCTTCATTGTAGTAGTCATCTCTATATAAAAACATTACAATGTCTGCATCTTGCTCTATTGAACCTGATTCACGTAAGTCTGAAAGCATTGGTCTATGGTCTATTCTTTGCTCTGGTGCACGTGATAATTGTGATAATGCTATAACAGGTACATCTATTTCCTTTGCTAATATTTTTAAGGACCTACTTATCTCTGCTATTTCTTGTTCACGGCTTCCTCCTTTTTTATTACTGCCTTGAACTAATTGTAAATAGTCTATTACAACTAATCCTATATTTTTTTCTAATTTCATTTTTCTGCATTTTGCCCTTATTTCCATTATTGAAATACCCGGAGTATCATCTATATATATACCCGCTTCTGAAAGTTCTCCTGATGTTGCTGCTAATTTTGCCCATTCATCATCATCTATTTTTCCCGTTCTAACTTTTGCACTATCCACCATTGCTTCACTGCATAAAATTCTGTTTGTCATTTGTTCTTTAGACATTTCTAAGCTAAATATCGCTACTGGAACTTTTGCTCTTACTGCTGCATTTGTGGCTATATTTAACGCAAACGCGGATTTTCCCATAGCAGGTCTTGCAGCAACCAGTATCAAGTCTGAATTGTGTAGTCCTGAAGTTCTATAGTCCAAATCCACAAATCCTGTTGGAACGCCTGTAATTGATTCTTTTTGGTTATATAATTGTTCCAATTGTGTAAATGTGTCTACTAGAATGTCTTTTATAGATGAATATCCCTTTTGATTCTTTTTTTGCATTACCTGAAAAATCTTTTTTTCTGCTATATCTATTACTTGTTCTACCTCTTGTGTAGGGTCATATCCAAGTGTTATTAATTCATCCGCAGTTTTTATTAATGCTCTTAGCATTGATTTTTCTTCCACTATTTTTATATATTGTTCTACATTTGATGTTGTAGGTACTTTGTCTGGTAATTGAACTATATATTCCAAACCACCAACAGCCTCAAACTTTCCCATTGATTTTAGCTCTGATTTTAATGTTATAATGTCTATTGGCTCTGCCCTATTGTATAAATTTAGTATTGCAGAATATATTATTTTATTATCTTCTCTGTAAAAATCTTGCTCTTGCAATACTTCTACTGCTGCTATTACTGCATCTTTATCTGTTAACATACTGCCTATAATAGCTTGTTCTGCTTCTATATCGTGTGGTGGAATTCTGCCTAACTCCATTTTTTTCATTCCTTTCTTAATATACGAGTTCTACTATTCTGCAATTATATTCACTGTTAATTTTGCATTTACTCCTTCATATAATTTTATATTTATTGTAAATCTTCCTATATTTTTTATAGTTTCTTTTACTTCTATCTTCTTTTTATCTATTTCTATTTTATACTGTTCTTTTAAATTTTCTGATATTTCTTTTGAGGTTACCCCTCCAAATATCTTTCCATTTTCTCCAGCTTTTACTTTTATTGTTAAAACTAGTTCTTTTAACTTATTTGCTACTTCTATTGCATCATTTTTTTCATTTTGTTTTTTAAATTTATTAGCTTCATTCTTTGATTCTAGTTTTCCTAAATTTTCTTTTGTTGCCTCTATTGCTAATTTTTTTGGAAATAAGTAATTTCTTGCATATCCATCACTTGCATTTATTATTTCATCTTTTTTCCCTACGCCCTTTATATTGTCTAATAAAATTACCTTCATATAATCATTCCTCTCTTTATCTTCTTTAATACTTTTTTAAAATTCTAGTATTTAATTTAAAATGCTTTTATTAATTATATCTTATAGAGTTTCTTCTATCAATAGCTTTTACCCACTTTTATATATATTAAAGTCAATTGTTTATAAGAGGGCAAATACCAGTTGTATTGCCCTCTTTTTTATTATTCCTCTTAACTTGACATTTCACTAAAATATTCATTTATTCTATTTATAAGCTCTGTTTTTACTTCTTCTGTTGTCATTCCCTCTACTTGGGCTCCGGCTAAGGTTATGTGTCCTCCGCCACCCAGTTTTTCTAGTATTAATTGAACATTTATATCTCCTATTGAACGTCCACTTATGCAGACTCTGTCTCCCATCATTCCAATTACAAATGATGCAACTATATTACTTATTGTGAGTAGTTCATCTGCCGCCTTTGCACATATTATGTTTGCATCTTTGTCTTGTTCATCATAAATAGAAATTGCTATTGCATGTTCTAAAACCTCTGCCTTTTCTACTATTTTAGAAATTTTATTGTATGTTGCTAAGTCACTTTGAAACCATTTTTTCACCTTAATTGTATCTATTCCATACTTTCTCAAATATGCTGCTGCTTCAAATGTTCTTACACCTGTTTTAAAAGTAAAATTCTTTGTATCCATCATAATTCCCGCATAAAGTGCCTCTGCTTCTAACTCTGTTAACTCAATTTTTTCTTGTGAATATTCCAATATTTCTGTAACAAGTTCTGCTGCTGAAGATGCATAAACCTCATGGAACATAAGTGTTGCATCTTCTATATATTCTGTACTTCTTCTATGATGGTCTATAACTACTATTTTTTCTGTTTCTTCTAATAATTCTGGAATTTCCACATAGTTTTTCTTACTTGTATCCACAACAATTAGCAATGTTTCTGGGCTTATTTTAGCTAATGCTTCACTTTTGTTTATAATTACATTTTTGTACTCGTCATCTTCTTTTGCTTTTTCCATAAAGTTTTCTAAACCAATTCCATAAGAATTGTTTACTATATATGCATTTTTTCCTAATGACCTTGCTAATCTATATATTCCCATACTTGAACCTATGCAGTCCATATCTGAGTTAGAATGTCCCATTACCATTACATTTTCCGCTTCAAGTATTAGTTCTTTTAAGGCATGTGCTACTGTTCTAGCTTTCACCTTAGTTCTTTTTTCTACTTCTTGTGCTCTTCCGCCAAAGAATACATATTTTCCATTTTCTCTTACAACTGCCTGGTCTCCTCCACGTCCCAATACGATATCTAGGCCTGCTTGTGCGGATTTGTATTTTTCGTAGTTAGAGCTACCTTCGTTTGAAACAGCTATGCTTAAAGTGAACTGTGCTTTATTAGTCCATTCCAATTCTTTTATTTCATCTAATATATTAAATTTTTTATTTTCTATTTCTGATAGATATTTTTGTTCAAATATTAACACAAAAGTATCTCTTTCAGATTTTATTACTAAACCTTCAAAATGAGTTGCCCATTCATATATATTTTTTTCAATTTGTGCTATGAATGTAGACCTGTCTTCATTTTCTACTCTCTGCATTAACTCTTCATAATTGTCAATCATTATTATTCCTATACAATTTTGTGAGTTAATATATTTTTCTTCTGTTTTTATTAATTCTGTATTGTCCATAAAATATAGTGTAAATATAGACTGTTTATTTCTTAATTCTATATATTCTCCTAATAGCTTATATGTTTTACTTCCAATTACTATACTTTGATTAATATTTTTATTTTTAACAAATTCTCCATTTTCAAGACTTTGCTTTAATTCTTTTAATATACTATCCAAATAGTTATTAATATCTATATTAATAAATTCCTTAGAAAACTTCTCGTTTTTCCAAATTGTATTTCCATTGGTTTCTAATATTATAAGTGGAAATGGTGAATTTATCAGTGTTCCCTTTGCTGCTTTATCAACGCTAAAGGTTAAGTGTTCTATATGCTCAGATAATTCTTCTTTTCTCTTTTCACTGCTCCAATAAGCATATCCAACAACTAAAATATAAAACAAAATTGCTGGCAGAACTAAGTTAATATTGCTTATACAAATAATTGTTAAAAGTACTGCTATTATTACTAAATATATCTTTACGCGCGATACTAGTTTATCAAATATTTTTTTATTGCTCGGCATAAAATCCTCCTAATTACATCTTATATTTTACACTTATTTCGCGCTTTTGTCAATGTTTACAAGAAATCCACACTGTAAATGGGAATTAAAATTGCTTTTTGGTCTAGGCATTAACATTTTTTATATAGTCTTCTAATATTATTTTTATTACAGTTGCTATTGGTACTGCCAAGAACATGCCTAATACCCCAAAGTACGCTCCACCTACTGTTACCGCAAATATTACTAATAATGGGCTTATTTTTAGTGAATCTCCTGTTATTTTTGGATTTATTATGTTTGCATCTATTTGTTGTAATATTGTTACTATTATTACCATCCATATCGCTTGATCAAGTCCACCTGTAAATATTGTTATTATACCTGCTATTATTACAGCTATTATTGCTCCGAAATATGGTATTAAATTAAATAGACCTATCATAAATCCTAGTAGTACAGCATATTGTATCCCCATTATTTTCATCGCTATAGATGTTATTATTCCAACTACCATTCCATCCAACAGTTGGCTTGATATAAAGCGGAAAAAAACATTGTTTGTTTCGTAAAAGTATTTTTCTACATTACTATATGTCTCCTCTTTGAATATTCTTTTTGATAATCTATTAAAAAATCCTAATATCTCGTCTCTCTCTGACAATATGTATATGGATACTATTATAGACACAAATAAATCAAATACTCCTGTAACTACATTTATTGCACCTTTTGCGTATTGAGCTAATTGTTCAAGGTTTAAATACTTTTCTAAATCAATATTTTTTATTTGTTCTGCCAACTTATATATTATTTCATTTTTTAAGAATGACTCCTCTGGTAAATTATTTAAAACAGCCATTGTTTTATTGTAATAGCTTTGAAAATTACTTATTAAATCCTTAGTGCTTTCTATTATTGTTGGAATTATAAAATTAATTATAAATATAATTGCTATTATTGCTATTACATATATTGTGAATATTGCTATTGCTCTAGATTTTCTTTTTATAAATTTGTTTTTTGTCTTTGAATATACTTTTTCCAATTTTTTTGTTGGCATATAGAATAAGTATGCTATTAATATTCCTATTACAAATGGCATTAAAATTGAAAATAATTTTCCAAACCAATTTAATATTTCTCCTAAATTATCTACTGTTTTGTAAACTAATATAACAGCAACAGCAAATACAAACCAATATAACCATTTTGTAATTACACGTTTATTTTCTCCCATTTTTTCCCCTTTCATATTTTAATTTCTAGTCCTATTGGGCAATGGTCACTTCCCAATACTTCTGAGTATATCATTGAATCCTGTATCTGGATTTCTATTGACTTTGAAACAATAAAATAGTCTATTCTCCAGCCAACATTTTTTTCTCTTGCATTTGACATATATGACCACCATGAGTACGCATTTTCTTTTTCCGGGTATAGATATCTAAAAGTGTCAGTAAAACCCATCTTTAATAATTCAGTCATTTTATTTCTTTCTTCATCTGTAAATCCTGCGCTTTTTCTATTTGTTTTTGGATTTTTCAAGTCTATTTCTTCATGTGCTACATTCAAATCGCCACAGTATATTACAGGCTTTATCTTATCTAATTTTATCAGATATTTTTTTATTTCATCTTCCCATAACATCCTATAATCTAATCTTTCCAAGCCTTTTTTTGAATTTGGAGTATAACAATTTACCAAAAAGAATTTTTCAAACTCAAGTGTTATAATTCTTCCCTCCTTGTCATGCTCTTCTATTCCTATTCCATATGTCACATTTATAGGCACCTTTTTGCTAAATACTGCCGTACCTGAATAACCTTTTTTTAATGCACTATTCCAATATTGCTTATATTTTTTTAAAATATTCTGAATAGTTATATCAATTTGTTCTTCCTGCATTTTTGTTTCCTGAATGCAAAAAATATCTGCATCTATTTGTTTAAAAAAAGTTTCAAATCCTTTTGTAATATTAGCTCTTAACCCATTAACATTCCATGATATTAGTTTCATTTTTCTTCCTCAATTCATTTTTACTTTTACTATAATATCAAAAAAGAAGCGTATATGCAAGCATTTTACTTAGCAATTACTCTAATTGATATTAAAATAAATCGGCTATCGTAAATGTGATAACCGATTATATTATTAAAATTCATATACATAACATTCTAAATATCTTCTACCAAATTGTAGTGCAGAACTATGTGAATTATAGAAAATATCTAATCTATCACTTGATATTGCTCCACCTCTGTCTTGAACCACAAACCATCCACCATTTGGTTTATCTTTAAAATATGGTATATATATAACTGTTCCTATTGGGTATACCGAACCTGCTGCTAATGTGTACCATTGAGAAGCTACTGCACCAGATGATGTTATACCATTTGTTTTACCACAGCAACTCATACATGGACAATATGCTGAAGTATTAAAAGTTGCAACTTTCGGTGTTATTCCTTCTACTTTTTTTGCCAATGTTGTAGATGCTGTTGTCGCTGGGTTTGTGCTAGCTGTTCTTAGGTCTGAACTTCTTGATGTTATTTGTCTTGTTCTTACTTCAACAATTTTGTTTATTGGTTCTTTTATAATTTCGCTAGATATTTCTGTTTTTTCTATTTCTACATCATTTTGATATTTTATTTTATATGTTACTTTTTTTAGTCCATCAACACCATTTTGTATTATTCTGTCTTGCTTTGTTCCAGAACCTGTTGATACATCTTTAGTAATAGTTTCATATGGTATTTTTACTTCCACAGTTACTATTTTTTCAATTATTTGTTCATAGTTTTTTAAAATATCTTCTGTTTTAATATTCTCTGAACACTCTATTTCCGTAGCTATTTCAACTTCTTCATCTGTGTTTTTAAATATTTTTATAGTATTGTTTGATGAAAGTTCTTCATCTAAACTTGGAATAACCTTTTCATCTTCCAATATTATAATATGGTTTTCATCTAATATTTCTGAAATTTTAGTTTTTGAAGATAATACATTCATTTCATAACCACTTGATAATATTATTTTTACGCTATTTAATTTAACATTTCCTGCAACTACTGCTATGCTTGTTAAAAATAAAAATATTAAGCTTATGGCAATGATTCTTTTCAGCGATATAGATGCTTTCTCATCATTTTTCATAAGAAATTTGTTCCCTCCTTTAAAAGCAACAATTATATTATACCATTTATTAGTAAATCTGTCAAATTTTACTTTTCTACTATTTTCGCGCTAACACCATTTTTACTTCTTTTTCCACATTATTTCTTTGTATTCTTAATATAACTTCATCTCCCACATTTTTAGTATAAATATATTTTCTTAAGTCACTCATCTTCTCTAGTGTTATATTATCTATTTTAATTATTATATCTTTTTCTCTCAGTCCTGCATTATATGCTGATGAGCCTCTACTAACTTGAACAACATATATGCCTGTATCAAACTTTAAATTTTTATCTATATATGGTATCACATTTTTATCATAGGCAAATATTCCAATACTTGCTTCTTCAAACTTTCCCTGTGTTGCCAATTTTTCTATTATTGTTTTAATAAGATTTATTGGCACAGCAAATCCTATTCCTTCTGCTGAACTGATTTTTATAGTATTTATTCCTATTACTTCTCCATCTATATTTATTAATGGTCCTCCACTATTTCCTAAGTTTATTGTTGCATCTGTTTGAATTAAATTGCTCATATAAGAAACATCTTCATCTTCTTCTATTTTAATGGTTCTATTTACTGCACTTATTATACCAGATGTTACTGTTCTTTCAAACTCAAATCCAATTGGATTTCCTATTGCATATACTTTTTCACCAACCCTGATATTATCAGAATCTCCTAATACTGCATATTTCATATTTTTACATGATATCTTTAAAATAGATAAATCTATATTAACATCAGACCATACCACATTCCCTGTAAATGTTTCACCCGACTCTAATGTTACATAGCATGTACTATACTTTTCCCCAGAAACATGTGCATTGGTTAATATATATCCATTATCTGTTACCACTACACCTGTGCCTAACCCAAGTTTTGATGTACTATCCTTTAAAAAAATACTGCTACCAACATTTTTTACTTTTGATATTCCTACAACATTTGATGTTGCTTTTTCTATAACATCAACTGCTTCTTTATTTTCCTTTTTTTCTTCCTCCATAGTTCTTAATGTTTTTACTGCCTCTGGTGGCTGATTGGCTTCATTTATATCTATTTTCTCATAAAATTTATATAGTATTATACCACTAGCAATTATAAATATAAAGATAATTACTATTAACATTTTATTCTTTGATGATTTTTTTCTTCTTTTTGCAATATATGCTTCCATATTCTTCCTCCTTATATAATATAATTTTTACCATTTTTAAAAAAATTAAACATAAATTCTGTATCTATTTTTTTGTTACTATTTAATATATTATAAAGATAAAACGCCGAAGTATACGCTTTTAATCCTATCCAAAACTTATGTTTCCATACATGCAGATAATATAGCTCTTAAAAACATTATCCGGTAACCTTTTTTGTGAATTTTATGTGTATTTTATTGAATTTTTAATATATGTATGATATTATATTGGTTATATTGTTGAGGTAATTTTTATATTGCCTTAAAAGAAAGGATTGATATTAAAATGGGATGGATTATTTTAATAATTGTTGTTCTTATATTGGTTTTCCTAATAAATATATACAATAATCTTGTTTCGCTAAGACAAAAAGTTAAAAATGCTTGGAGCCAAATAGAAATACAATTGCAAAGAAGATTTGACCTAATTCCTAATCTTGTTGAGACTGTTAAGGGATATATGGGACACGAAAGTAATATTTTAACAAAAGTTGCAGAACTTCGCACTGCATGGGCAAATGCAAAAACTGTAGCAGAAAAATCTAATTTGGACACTCAACTTTCTGATACTTTAAAAACAATTATGGCTGTTTCAGAAGCTTATCCTGATTTAAAAGCAAATCAAAATTTTATAAGTTTACAACAAGAACTTGCTAACACAGAAAATAAAATTTCTTATTCTAGGCAATTTTATAATGACATTGTAACTACATATAATACAAAGATTCAAGTATTTCCTTCAAACATTGTAGCTGGAATGTTTAATTTTACACAAGAAACTTTATTTGAAGTAGATAACCCAGAAGCTAGAAAAAATGTAAAAGTTGATTTTAATAACTAAAATTTATACATAAAAAACATAGTGTATTTAATTGTAATACACTATGTTTTTTGTTTACTAAATATGTATGTTTTAAAATTTCCAATTATTATATGTAATTTCTGCAATTTCTTCTGGTTCAATTTGCTTTACTTGTGCTATTTTTTCTACTAAATACTTTAAATTTCTTGAGTCATTTCTTGTCCCTCTATTAGGTTCTGGTGCCAAATATGGGCTATCTGTTTCAATAAGCATTTTTTCCAATGGTATCATTTGTATTATTTCATCTGCATTTTTAGAATTTTTGAATGTTATTGGTCCTGCTAACGAAATGTAAAAACCTAGATTTAGTCCTTCTTTTACAAGTTCTTTGTTTAATGGGCAACAGTGAAATACTCCCTTCTTATTTGGTGTATTTTCCTTTAAAATTTTTATAGTATCCATCACAGCTTCTCTTGTATGTATTATTATTGGTAAATTCAGCTTGTTCGCTAATTTTATTTGGTTAATAAATGCCATCTGTTGTAGTTCTTTGTTTTCTTTATTCCAATAATAGTCAAGTCCGATTTCTCCAATGCCAACAACTTTATCGGCTTTTGCTATATTTTCTATTTTTTTTATTTGCTTTATTATCTCATTTTCTGTTTTTAATATATCATTTGGAGATATTCCACATATAGCATATATAAAATCATATTTGTTTGATAAGTCTATTGCCTTTTTAGAAGATTCTATATCATAACCTGCAACTATAATTTTTGTTATTCCAGCCTCATATATTTCATGTAATATTTTTTCTCTGTCCTCATCAAATTTCTCATCATTATAGTGTGAATGTGAATCGAAAACCCTCATTTTAGACTTTGCATCCTTTCCTAAATAGTTATCTTTGTTACAAATACTCTATTAATTATCTAATATTAAAGTAAAGCTTGCCATTGCGTAGTTTTCTATATGTGATATACTCAAATCCTGGCTTATTATATTTTTTATTTCTAATTTACTTATATCTGCTATTGGCCTTCCTTTTTCATCATTATATATCTCTATATTTTTCCATAACCAGTTAGAAGTATTGTTTATGTTTTTAGAAATTGCCTTAAATATAGCTTCTTTTGCAGCAAATCTTGCCGCATAATGTTGATACTTCATTTTATTAGATTTTTCGCAATATTCTTTTTCTTTTTCTGTGAATATTCTATCCACAAAAACCTGCCCTATTTGCTCAATACTTTCCTTTATTCTATTTACCTCTATTATATCTACACCTGTTCTTATCTCCATCTAAATTCTCCCTTATATAAGATTTTATCTGATTGAACTTTTTTATTTTCCAAATAACTTCATAAGTGTAACAATAAATATGCCTATTACTATTATTGCAATTATTTTATTTCCCTTTGCAATTCTTTCTATATTGTAATTTTTATAAAGTATATCATATTTATTTTTTAATTTTAGGTATGTCTCTTCTAGCAATAAACTTTCTCTTTCCTTTTCTTCTATACTTATTCCAAGCTCATTGTTGGTTATTTCTTGTATCCATATAAATTTTGTAAAATTTATAAATTGTTCCTTGATCTTCTCAAAATTATTGCTCATATTAAACTCATATATTAATTTCTTTAGATATATTTTTTTGTATATGTTAAATATATAATGATATAAATATTTATTCTCATATTCAAATGGCAGTTTTGTATAATTATCTGTATTTATATCTGATGCCATTACCACTGCACTCCAGCTTGTAAACCCAAACTTTACATATCTTTGTTCAATTTCCTTTACCTTACTATTTGTTTTAGAGTTTGAACTTGCTATATTTGCATAATTTAAAAATCTTTCATTTAGTACAGTATTATTTGTACTTTCGTTCCAACAATTTTGATCTAAGCATACATATGAATATGTAATAAACCTTTCAGTATCTACATTTATTTTTTTTGCTCCTGTACTATTGCCTGCTATTTCTTTTATCAAACTTGAAAAATCCCTTATATCTTTAAAAGTGCTTGTTTGTATTCGTATGTTTTCATATTCTCTTAGCTGTGATAAATTTGAGTTTATATCTCTGAATTTATAATTAAAATTCACTACGTCATCTAAATTGTTTTCTCCATTTAAAACAGTTTTAAATGTTAAAAAGCATATACCTGTATTAAAGCAAATAATCTCCATTTTTAAAATATCAAAAAATATACCGCTCTGTTCTCCTACTTTTCCTTGTATATTTTTCTCTAATTCATATTCAAAAATTGTACAAGGATATTTTGAAAGTATTGCACTTTGCATCTTGCCTTCCATATTTTGAAGTTCATTTATTTTTTGAGTTGATAATCCAAATGTCCAAAACATATAATCTCTTATATTTGGTAAAAAATATGTGTATATATCAAAATCTTTTATTCTATCAAATGTTTTTAATTTACACTTAGGATTTCTTATAAGCTTTAGCATATATTTATTGTATTTATTAGGTTCTATAATATACGGATATATAAAATACGTATATTGATATTTAATCTTTTGTTCCATCTGTATGCTTGCTCCTCCTATAATTTATTTTTCATCTGTATAATAATTTAAGTTTAAATCTTGGCCTCTATGCCATTTTCCTATAAATTCTATTAATATACTGTTTTCTAATGAGTATGCTGGTGATATTGTGACTTCTCCTTTTGAATTAACGCATCCCCATAATCCATCTTTTTTTACACTTGCATATCCAAATTCATTTTGTTCTGTTGCATCATCATATATATAGTCAACCATTACTATTCCATCTTTATTTACAAAGCCATATTTGTTATCTTTTTTTGATAAAAACAATGTGTTACCTTTTAGTAATTCTATGTTAGATTTTTCCTCAAATTTAAAATTATAATATTTATATTCATCGTTTATTCTAATCTTCATATATCCTAAATCTTTGTTAATTTCTGTTACAATTCCATTTAATTTAACATTAAAATCTCTGTCTATTAAATCTGAATTAATATTTTCTTTTGTACCCTCGTAGAAATCCACATCACTTCTATATATCAAGTTATTATATACAAAATCCAATTTTGTTTGTCCTGCTACATTTACAATCCCATATTTGCCTTCTAGTTTAGCAATGTAGTTATCTGCATATGTAAATTTTATATCTTCATATTTAGTTTCTAGCTTTGTATCTCCAGAAATTGTCATTATTCCATATTTTCCATTTTTCTGAATTACAACATTTTCTCCATTTATTGATTTTACATCATCAAATTTTTCTTCTAAATATGAATTACCTGTTGTATCTACTATTTTCCATTTTCCATCTTGTTTTACTACAAATCTACCATTGCCATATATCTGTTTTACTTCATCATATTTAGCTTCTAGCGCAACTGATTTGTCCCAATTTATTACTCCATATTTTTCATTTTGCACTATAAATCCTTCTTCATATTTATTTCCTAGTTGTTTTATAGCTTTATATTGGTTTGGTATTACTATGTTTCCTATGTCATCAACTAATCCAAGCTTTCCATCTTTGTCTGTTATCAAGCTATTTTTTATTCCTTTTAATGTTGTAATTGAGTTATACTCACATTTTAATAATTCATTTCCTTTATAATTTATCAATCCATATTTTCCATCTTTTTTTACTAACAAGACATCAGATTCATACCACAAATTATTATTTTCATCATAATTTTCTAATGCTTGCACAGACTCATACCCTGTAAGTACTTCTTCTTTCTTATCATTTAACACTTTTGTTTTATATAAGCCCTTTTCATAATCTACATCATATGTACAAATAAATATGGCTTTTGATGGGTTTGGAATTATTATTGTTTCATCATATGTTGGTTCTATAACAGTAGTCCCTTTTGAATCTATTACTCCCCATTTATTATTAGTATATACTGCGAAATATTTTTGAACAACTGTCTTTTCCGCAGCTCCTTTATTTGATTTTAGTATCTTTCTTATTCCTACAATAAACATTATAATTACTGCAAAAGCTATTATTACAGCAAATACTTTTTTCATGTTTAGTTTTCGTCCTCCACTATATCTTCTTCCTCTTTCCATATATTTTTTCATTCCTTTCAATATAGCTTTTTATACATATATAATATATCATACTTTTTTGTAGAAATATAGTATTTTTTTATTTTTTTTATTAGCAAATAAACGGAACTATAAAAAGTCCCGTTTACTTTATTAATTATTGCATTCTTCTTCACAGTCACATTCTTCTTTTTCTGTGTCTATGTGTATATTTTTGTATTTGCTTAATCCTGTTCCAGCTGGAATTAATTTACCTATTATAACATTTTCTTTTAAGCCTATTAATTCATCTACCTTTCCTTTTACTGCAGCTTCTGTTAACACTCTAGTTGTTTCTTGGAAAGATGCTGCTGATAAAAAGCTCTCTGTTGCAAGTGATGCTTTTGTTATTCCTAATAGTACACGTTTATATGTGGCTGGTTTTTTACCTTCTGCTATCATTTTTTCGTTTTCTTCTTCTAGTTCATTTATATCCACTAGTGAACCTGCAAATAGTCCTGTATCCCCATTATCTTCAACTCTAACTCTTTTTAGCATTTGTCTACCAATAACTTCAATATGTTTATCGTTAATATCAACACCTTGGTTTCTATAAACTTTTTGAACTTCTTGTACTAAGTATTTATGAACTCCATCAACACCATTTATTGCTAATATTTCATTTGGATTTATAGAACCCTCTGTTAATGGCATTCCTGCTTCTACTTCATCCCCGTCTTTTACACGTAATTTTGAGCCAAAAGGTATTGAATATGTTTTACTATCATCTTTGCTTGTGACAATAACTTCTTTTTTGCTTTTATCCTCTGAAATTTTTACTTTACCAGAGATTTCTGTTACTATAGCTAATCCCTTTGGTTTTCTAGCTTCAAATAATTCCTCAACTCTAGGAAGACCCTGAGTGATATCTGCAACACCTGCGACACCACCAGAGTGAATTGTTCTCATGGTTAACTGTGTTCCTGGTTCTCCGATAGATTGTGCAGCAATAATACCTACAGCCTCACCTATGTTTACCTCTGCTCTTGAAGCTAATCCCATTCCATAACATTTGCGACATACACCATGTTTTGTTTTGCACTCTAATACTGTACGAACTTTAACTTTTGTTATTCCTGCTGTAACTATTTTTTCTGCTATTGCTTCTGTTATAAGCTCCTCGGTTGTTACTATTATTTCACCTGTTTCTGGATTCTTTATGTCTTCTAATGGATATCTTCCCAATAAGCGTTCTTCTAGTTTTTCTACTACTTGATTTCCGTCTTTAATGTCTGAAAGTTCCATTCCTTCTTTTGTTCCACAGTCATCTTCTCTTACAATTATATCTTGTGCTACATCAACTAATCTTCTTGTTAAGTATCCTGAATCCGCAGTTCTTAAAGCTGTATCTGCTAAACCTTTTCTAGCACCGTGTGCTGAAATAAAGTACTCAAGAGCATCTAGCCCCTCTCTAAATGATGATGTTATTGGAATTTCAACTGTTTTACCTGTTGTACTTGCCATAAGTCCACGCATACCTGCTATTTGTCTTAATTGGTTTATGTTACCTCTGGCTCCTGATTGTGACATCATATATACTGGGTTTAATTCTTCAAAATTACTCTTCATTGCTTCTGTAACTTCATCTGTTGCTTTTTCCCATATTTTAATTACAGATTGATATCTTTCTTCGTCAGTAATTAAACCACGTTTATATTGTTTTAATACGTCATTTACTTTTTCGTTTGCACTAGCTAATATTTGTTTTTTAGCTTCTGGAACTTTTACATCATCAACAGAAACTGTAATAGCACCTATTGTTGAATATTTATATCCTGTTGCCTTAATATAATCTAGTAGTTCTGCTGTTGCATCTAATCCATGTTTGTTTATTGATTTTGCAATTATTTTTCCTAAATTTTTCTTAATAACTGGGAAGTCTATTTCTAATTGGAACTCATTTTCCGGGTTTGTTCTATCTACAAAACCTAAATCCTGTGGAATTCCTTGGTTATATATAATTCTACCAACTGTTGTTTCTATTATTTTATGTTTTTCAACTCCATCTACTACTTTGCTCATTCTTACATGAATTTTAGCATGCAAACCTAAATCTTTGTTTACATTTGCAATAATTGCCTCTTCTGGAGAAGAAAAATACATTCCTTCGCCTTCTTCACCTTCTACAATCATTGTTAAATAGTAGCTTCCTAAAATCATATCTTGTGTAGGAACAGTTACTGGTTTACCATCTTGTGGTTTTAACAAGTTATTTACAGATAGCATTAAAAATCTTGCTTCTGCTTGTGCTTCTGGTGATAATGGGATATGTATAGCCATTTGGTCACCGTCAAAATCCGCATTAAAAGCTGTACATACTAATGGATGTAATTTTATAGCTCTTCCTTCTACTAAAACTGGCTCAAATGCTTGAATTCCCAATCTATGTAGTGTAGGCGCACGGTTTAATAATACAGGATGGTCTTTTATAACCTCTTCCAATATGTCCCATACTTCTGGCCTTAGTCTTTCTACCATTCTCTTTGCATTTTTAATATTGTGAGCTATTCCACGTCCAACTAATTCTTTCATTACAAATGGTTTAAATAATTCTACCGCCATTTCTTTTGGAACACCACATTGATATATTTTAAGTTCTGGTCCAACAACTATAACTGAACGTCCTGAATAATCAACACGCTTTCCTAATAAGTTTTGACGGAAACGTCCTTGTTTTCCCTTAAGCATATCTGATAATGATTTCAAAGGTCTTCCACCCGCACCTGTTACTGGTCTTCCTCTTCTACTATTGTCTATTAAAGCATCTACAGATTCTTGTAACATTCTTTTTTCGTTTCTTACAATTATTTCTGGTGCTCCTAACTCTAGTAGCCTTTTTAATCTGTTATTTCTATTTATAACTCTTCTGTATAAGTCATTTAAGTCTGATGTTGCAAATCTACCACCGTCTAATTGAACCATAGGTCTTAAATCTGGTGGAATTACAGGTACAACATTCATAACCATCCATTCAGGTTTATTTTCTGATAGTCTAAATGCTTCCACAGTATCTAATCTTTTTATTAGTTTTGCCTTTTTCTGCTCGCTTGCTTTTTCTAATTCTTTTTTTAGTTTTTCAGATAGTTTTTCTATGTCTATTTCTTCTAGCAATTTTCTTATTGCTTCTGCTCCCATTTCTGCTTTAAAAGAGCCTTTTCCATATTTTTCTTCTGCTTCGTGATATTCTTTTTCTGATAATACTTGTGTTTTTGTTAGTGAAGATGTTCCTTTATCTGTAACAATATATGAAGCAAAATATATAACTTTTTCTAGGTTTCTTGGAGAAACATCTAGTAATAAAGCTATTCTACTTGGAATTCCTTTAAAATACCAAATGTGAGCTACTGGTGCTGCAAGTTCAATATGTCCCATTCTTTCACGTCTTACTTTAGATTTTGTTACTTCTACACCACATCTGTCACAAACAATTCCTTTATATCTTACTCTTTTATATTTACCACAATGGCATTCCCAGTCTTTTGTAGGTCCAAATATTCTTTCACAAAAAAGTCCATCTTTTTCTGGTTTTAATGTTCTATAATTAATAGTCTCTGGTTTTTTTACTTCTCCTTTTGACCACTCTCTTACTCTTTCGTCTGATGCAATACCTATTTTAATTTTATCGAAAATTTCTAGTTCATCCACTGCTTTTAGCCCCCTTGACTTCTATTTTCTCTTGTTTCTTAAGCATTTTTACTCAATACACTGCTGTGCAATTCCCTTTTGTCTGCGTAAAAATCCTTTTTGAAACTATTTAATTATTTTACTCGTCTAGCATATCTTGGTCTTCTAGCAAATTCTCTTTGCCTAAGTCTGTATCATCTATTAGTATTTCGTCCTCATCTAGCATTCCGTCTATGTCGTCTAATAGCATATCTTCCCCAAGTTCTTCTCCGTCTTCTTCTATATATCCATCATTTAAGTCATTTTCATCTACAGCATCTTCTTTTCCAGAATCAAAATTAAAATCTATGCCGTCTTCTATATTCTCTTTTAATTCTAATTCCTTGTTATCTTCTGAGTATAGCTTTATGTCTAATCCTAAACTTTGAAGTTCTTTTATTAATACCTTAAATCCTTCTGGTACTCCTGGTTCTGGAACATTTTCTCCTTTTACAATAGCCTCATATGTTTTTACACGTCCAACTACATCATCTGATTTTGTTGTTAGCATTTCTTGCAATGTATAAGCTGCACCATATGCCTCTAATGCCCAAACTTCCATCTCTCCAAAACGTTGTCCACCAAACTGTGCCTTACCTCCTAATGGTTGTTGAGTAATAACTGAATAAGGTCCTGTTGAACGAGCATGTATTTTGTCATCTACTAAATGGTGAAGTTTAAGCATATACATAACACCTACTGTAATTGGGTGGTCAAAAGCTTCTCCTGTTCTTCCATCATATAGTATTGTTTTACCATCTTCTGATAATCCCGCTTTTTTTAATAGTTCTCTTATTTCTTCATCTGTTGCTCCATCAAATACTGGTGTTGCAACTTTCCAGCCCAATGCTTTTGCTGCCATTCCCAAATGTACTTCCAATACTTGACCTAAGTTCATACGAGAAGGTACACCTAATGGGTTTAAAACTATATCTACTGGTGTTCCGTCTGGCAAGAATGGCATATCTTCTTCTGGAAGTATACGAGAAATAACACCTTTATTTCCGTGACGTCCTGCCATTTTATCTCCAACAGATATTTTTCTTTTTGTAGCTATATAACATCTTATTATTTGATTTACGCCAGGTCCTAATTCGTCTGAATTTTCTCTTGTAAATATTTTTATATCGACTATTGTTCCTGCTTCGCCATGTGGTACACGTAATGAAGTATCTCTTACTTCTCTAGCTTTTTCTCCAAATATAGCTCTTAACAATCTTTCTTCTGCTGTAAGCTCTGTTTCGCCTTTTGGAGTTACTTTACCTACTAATATATCTCCTGGTCTTACTTCTGCACCTATTCTTATAATTCCATTTTCGTCTAAGTCTTTTAGGCTATCATCTCCAACGTTTGGAATGTCTCTTGTAATTTCCTCTGGTCCTAATTTTGTGTCACGACATTCACAATCATATTCTTCTATATGAATAGATGTATATACGTCTTCTTTTACCAATCTTTCATTAATTAATACAGCATCCTCGTAATTGTAGCCTTCCCAAGTTGTAAATGCTATTAAAACATTTTTTCCAAGCGCCATTTCGCCATTTTTTGTAGATGGTCCATCTGCTATTAGATCTCCAGCCTTAACTTTTTCTCCCTTTACTACAACTGGTCTTTGGTTAATACATGTTCCACCATTTGTTCTTTTGAATTTTCTTAAACGGTATGTATCTATTTCATCTTTTTTATTTCTAATTCTTATTTCATCACCAGTTACTTTTTCAACTATTCCATCAGATTTTGCAAGTACTGTAATACCAGAATCTCTTGCTGCTCTGTATTCTATACCTGTTCCAACTATTGGCGATTCTGCTGTAAGTAATGGAACCGCTTGACGTTGCATGTTTGATCCCATTAGAGAACGTTTAACATCATCATGCTCTAAGAAAGGAATCATTGCAGCTGCAACAGAAACAAGTTGTTTTGGCGATACATCAACAAAATTAACCTTATCTTTATCTGCAACTGTTATTTCTTCTCTATGTCTTACTCTAATTCTGTCATTTATAAATTTTCCTTCTTCATCAACAGGTTCAGAAGCTTGTGCAATTATATATTTATCTTCTTCATCTGCTGACATATACATAATTTCATCTGTAACTTTTCCGTCAACCACTTTTCTGTATGGTGTTTCTACAAATCCATATTCATTTATAATTGCAAATGAAGAAAGCGCAGATATTAATCCAATGTTTGGTCCTTCTGGTGATTCTACAGGGCAAAGTCTTCCATAATGTGTATAGTGAATATCACGAACTTCAAATCCTGCTCTTTCTCTTGAAAGACCCCCAGGGCCTAATGCAGATATTCTTCTTTTATGTGTTAGCTCAGATAATGGGTTTGTTTGGTCCATAAATTGTGATAATTGTGAGCTTCCAAAGAACTCTTTTATTGATGATGTTATTGGTTTTGTATTTATTAATGTTTGTGGAGTAATAACATCTAAATCTTGTATTGTCATTCTTTCTCTTACTACTCTTTCTAATCTAGTAAGTCCAATTCTAAATTGATTTTGTAATAATTCTCCAACACATCTAATACGTCTATTTCCTAAATGGTCAATATCATCAACATTTCCTAAGCCATTATCTAGATTTAATAAGTAGCTTATTGATGCAATCATATCTTCATTTGTTATATGTCTTGGAATTAATTCTTCAATTCTCTCTTTTATAACATCATGTAATTTATCTTCTGGCGTTGTATCTATTATTGATTTTAATACTTCATAATTCACATATTCTTTAATATGTAAGTCAGACAAATCCACATTTGGTAAAACTTTGTGGATATTTACTGTTCCATTTCCTATAATTCTTACTCTTCTATCATCAACTTTTACGTCTACAATATTTATACCCAGATTTCTAATATTTTCTGCTACTTCTTCTGAAATTACAGAATCTTTTTCTACTAAAACTTCTCCTGTTTCAGAATCTACAATATCTTCAAATGCAACTTTGCCTGTTATTCTAGTTGATAAACTTAATTTTTTATTAAATTTATATCTTCCAACTTTTGCTAAGTCATATCTTCTGTCATCAAAGAATAAACCATTAAACAAATTCCTTGCAGCATCAACTGTTGGAAGTTCTCCTGGTCTTAATTTTTTATATATTTCTATTAAAGCTTCGTCTGGTGTTTTAACTGTATCTTTTTGTATAGTAGCTGTAATTTTTGGTTCCTCGCCGAATAAAGCAATTATTTGCTCATCTGTTGCAATTCCAATCGCTCTTAATAATGATGTAACTGGCAATTTTCTAGTTCTATCAACTCTTACATAGAAAACGTCATTTCCATCTGTTTCATATTCTAGCCAAGCTCCTCTTATAGGCATTACTGTTGAAGTATAAATTCTTTTACCTGTTTTAGGGTCGAATTCTTTTGCGTAATAGCATCCTGGTGAACGTACTAATTGGCTAACTACAACTCTTTCTGCTCCATTGATAACAAAAGTACCACTGTCTGTCATAAGTGGGAAATCTCCAAGGTAAATCTCTTGTTCTTTAATTTCTCCTGTTTCACGGTTTATTAATCTTACTTTTACATGCAATCTTGTTGCATATGTAGCATCTCTTTCTTTTGCTTCTTCTAGTGTGTATTTTGTCTTTTCTTCCATATAGTAATCTAAAAATTCAAGAACTAAATTTCCAGAATAGTCAACTATAGGTGAAATATCTTTTAGTATTTCTCCTAGTCCTTCTTCTACAAACCAGTCATATGAATCTTTTTGTACCTTGATAAGATTTGGCATTTCTATAGAATCATCTATTTTTGCAAAAGTCTTACGAGTACATTTTTCATATTTGATGTCTTTCATCAAAAATCACCTCTAAAAAATATTAAGCAGAAAAATATATATCAAATCATTCAAAAGTCCTTCTTGTCTTCCTAAAGACATTTGCAATAACACAAACTTCCTGCTCTCCAAGTTCTATTATTTGCAAATATTTTTAAGAGCAATTCCTCTTTTAAACAATTTACATAACTATGAAATTTAACAACAAAAAAACTATTGACAAATATTACGTTTTGTCAATTTTCTTGTTGTTTGTTAATTTTCTTTTAAAAACACGTTTTCTATTTTTACCACCCTTGTTTCTAAATAGAATTAATGTCTCTCCATATTAACACATCTATAATCTAGTATACCCCATTCTAACGCAACTTGTCAATAGTTTCCATTTTATATTTTTAATTTTTTATGCACCTAAAATTGCACCTGCAGCGCCAAAAATTCCCGCTGACGCCAACCCCATTATTATTCCTGCCAAAATAACTCCTGCCATTACTGCTATACTACTTTTTTTAAAATCCATGTCTAGTAAGCTGGCTGCAAGAGTACCCGTCCAAGCTCCTGTACCTGGCAAAGGAATACCAACAAAAATAAATAATGCCCAGTATAGACCACGTCCTGCTTTTTCCTGAAGTTTTTTTCCACCTTTTTCTCCTTTTTCTAGGCAAAACTTAAAAAACTTTCCTATAAACTTTTTATCTGCTCCCCATACCAACACTTTTCTTGCAAAGAAAAATATAACTGGAACAGGTAACATATTTCCAATAATACAAATTAAATACAGTGGCAATATATCAATAGGGCCTCCCCATAAATTGCTAAGACCAATTGGTACAGAGCCTCTTAATTCTATAAGTGGTATCATTGAAATTAAAAATACTAAAAAATATTTTTTAATCATAATCAAACTCCATAATAAAATATTAACTGGATAATATTTTATTATATAAGCGTATAAATGTAAATAGTTTTTTATCAAATGCAAATTGTTATATATAGCAAATGATTACACATATTTTTAAAATAGAGGATAACCTAAGTCATCCTCTATTTTTTTATATTACATATTTTCTTATTAATGCTATTCCTGTTGCCATTATTGCTAAAATTGACATTGTTAGTATTATATATTGTCCTGTTGTTCCTGTTTGTAATGATAAAATTACTGGTGCATCATCTTGGTCGTCTTCGCCTTCTACTTGATTATTTGGTGTAGAATCTATATCTGGTGTATTACTTTCATTATAGTCTTCGCTTATTTCTGCAACGTTTACTTTTAAATTTAAGTTATTTTTATCATTAATCCATGTTAATGTTATTTCTACTGTTGCACTTTCTCCTGGCTGTAATAGTGTATTTTCTAATTGTCTTGTTACTACTTTGCCCTCTACTTCTTCCCAATTTGGGTTATCTTCTTTTATGAATTTTAGGCCTTCTGGTATATAATCTGAAATTTCTTTAACATATCCTGCTATTTCTCCTTCGTTTGTTACTTTTATGTTATAAGTAAATTTTACAATTATATCTTTTAGTCTACTTTCTTTTATATCTACTTTAACAACTGGCTCTGGATCTTCATCACCTGTGTGCCCTGTTTTTACAATTGTTGTTTTTCCATCATATATTGTTATTGATGATGTTACCCATTTCTTTAATGCTAAGTCAAAATATTTTACCTTAACTTTTTCAATGTCTATATCATCCTCATCTGGCTTATTGTTATTTGGCTCTGAATCTACATCATTTACAGGTTTGCCATATTCATCACTGTCGTCTGAAATTTCTGCAGTATTTATTATTATTCTATCTGATGTGCTTGGCTCTTTTACCTTAAATACTACTTTTACATCTTTATAGTCTGGCTGTGTCATTGTTGATGGATTATATGCTTGTATTAAGTTTTCGCCTTCTTGTTTCTCTTGTTCTTTTGATAGGTAATCTGTTTCTATATATTTTGCTTCTTTTACATCTGTTGCTAATTCTCCATCTTCCTTGTACATTTTCCATCTATATTGTGTGTTAGTTTCATTTTCAGGTAAAAACTCTAAACCTTCTGGAATGTCATCTTTTACTCTCTTAGCATATCCTGCTTGATTTCCCTCATTATATATTCTTAATGTATATGTTACTAAATCTTCCGTCATAACACTTACAGGTGTTTTTGGATGTTCATATGTATATGTTCCATCTGCTTTTCTTGTAAATACTGGTATTCTTTCTGTTACTTCTTCTTCATTTACCTTTGTTATAAATTTTCTTAATGATAAATCAAATCTTTGTAAAACTAATTTTTCAAAATCATCATCGTCTTCTTGTCCTGGAATGTATTCATCTCCATTGTTTATTTCGTCATCTTTATAGTTTGGCAATGTTTCATCTGTTGGTAAAACAACACTTGCTGTTGAATCTCTATCTGATGTTGTATTTCCATTTATATCTACATATCCAGAAATTTCTGCTATATTTGTAATTTTCTTGTATATATTACTGTTTAATTTTACTTTGCATTTTATTTTTACATCTATATAGTCAATTCCATTGGTTGTTAATTTATCCAATTTTACTTTATCATTTCCTTGTTTTCTATCCTGGTAAATTGTATCCCTACTTGCTGAGTTTTGTGTGTCTAATGATGTTATGTCTGTTCTAACTGTTCTACCATCTCCGCTAACTGTCCATCCATAGCTTGCATTTAATTCATCATCTACTATAAATTCTAGTTGTTCTGGCAAATGGTCTGTTATTTCTGTAACATATCCATCTTCTTCACCTTCATTGTACACTCTTATTGTATATATTATTACATCTCCTAAGTCAACTGCTACTGGTGCCTTTGAATGTTTATATATTGCAGTTTTAGATGTTCCATTTAATAAGTTTGTTATATCTACTATTGGAGCTCTTAAATAATTATTGTTTTCATCTTTTAACTCAACACCATTTACTGAAGTTATAAACTTTCTTAATGATAAGTCAAATTCTGTTTTTATTGCTGGTTCAATTACCAATTTTTCAAAGTCTTCATCATCCTCGTGGTCATCTTCTTTAAATATTCTTGCATCAACATTAGCAGGAGTTGAATCTCTATCATCTATTTCTAATGCGTTATTGTCTTCTGCAATTTCTGCAATGTTTCTTAGAGTTATTCTTTCTTCTCCTGGTGTTGCTGTTACAACACATTCAACTTCTAAATCTTTATAGTCTAATTCTTCTTGATTAAATGCTTTTATTTCTGTATCTTTTAAGTATGTGCTGTGTATTACAGTTGCTCCTTCTATATATTCATGTTTTACAGCTTCCCATCCATATTTTTCATTTACTTTGCTATTTTCTGCTAGTTGTAGTCCTGCTGGCAATATATCTTCTACTTTTGTAGCATATCCTGCTGTATCCCCTTCGTTATATATTCTTATAATATATGTTACTATATCTCCTTTTCTAACTGTTACAGGTGTTTTAGTATGTGTATATATTGCTGTTGTATTTAAGGTTTTTCTATTATTTATTAATGGTGTAACATCTACTTGTGGTTCTCTGTTTTCTAGCCCTAAACTTTCTAGTTCTGTACCATTAACTTTTGTAATAAATTTTCTTAATGCTAAGTCAAACTCTGGTCTAACTTCTATTGGTTTAATTACTAATTGTTCAAAATCATCATCATCTTGTTGATTTATTGTTCCATAATTTGGAATATCTACATTTCCTGGTTCCGAATCTCTATCTGCCTCTTGATATATATTTGAATCATCTGTAATTTCTGCAATATTTTTTAACAATATTTTTTCGTTTCCAGCATTCATTGTTACTTCGCACTCAATTTCTAAATCTTTATAATCTAGATTTTCATCATCAAATGCTCTAATAACTTGGTCTGCTAATTTATTTGTTCCAACATATGTTTTTCCATCGCCAGTTTTTAATACTTCCCAACCATTATTTGTATTTATATCACTGTTAGTTGCAAGTATTAATCCTTCTGGTAAAACATCTTCTACCATTGTTGCAAATCCATCTGTTTTGCCCTCATTATATATCCTAATTATATATGTTACTTTATCGCCTGTATTTACTATTATTGGATTTTTGGTGTGCTCATATATTGCTGTAGTTCCTGTTCCTGATATTAAAGGTGTTAAGTCTACTTGTGGTATTCTACTATCTTTACCTGTTAATTCTACTCCATTAATTTTTGTTATAAATTTTCTTAAAGCTAGGTCAAATTGAGGCTTTGTATAGTTTATAGCTAATTCATCGTTAGCTTCTACTTTTTTTCTGTCTATTATTGCTATTGGTTGATTTGATGCTATTGCATTTGTTACAACCCAATATCTTATATCTGTAGCAAAATATGAAAAATCTATTTTTATTTTAACTTCATTAACGTTTGTAGACATTGGTACAGAAATATAGAATTCCTTGTTTACTTCTATATTTTGTAATGTATTATTATTGTTATCTAATATAGTATAATTTTCTATTTCATTTCCATTACCATCTGTAAAAGTAACATTATATGTATATTCACAATTAATATTTTGTTTTATTTTATATGGTCCTACTATATATTTGTTATTTTCTACTTTTACTGTAGGATTTGTTTTTTCTATTTCAAGTGGTTTTACGGTACTATTTATTGATGGGCTTAATGCAGCTTGTGCATTTGCATTGTTTATAAAGTATTTTATCAATTTATTTGCTTGAGTATGTCTTGCTTCTCCATTTTCAAAGATGTATTCTCCACCTAATTTTTGGTTTATAGCAAATGTTCCATCTTCATTTTTTATATAGAATATAAATGAATCTCCTACTTGATATTCTGAGTTAGGATTTGTGAAATACCATATAGCTAATTGTTGTACCGCATCTATATCTTCATCTGTCAACTTGTTTTCGCTTTGAGGTATTCCTGCTTTTTCTAAAAGTTTATTTTTATACTCATTTGCTGTATTTTGTTCTTGTGCTGTTTTTGGTGCTACATATGAATTATCTAATATCCATAGCATTTTTTTGTATGTTTCACCTTCTGGTAGTACAGATAGATATTCTGCTGGTATTTTTTCTTGTTTCATATCAAAAGAGCTTGTATACAATTTTTTCTCTGTTTCTGAACTTCCCCAGTTGTTGCTACCAAAACCAATGCCTGCTCTTAAACAGTATATTGTTTCACTATGGTCAGCAACTGCTGAAGGGGTTGTTCCTGTTCCATATGAACATATTTCCCATACGTTTTTTCCATTAACTATGTAGCCATTTCCAGATTCACGTAATAGTTCTAGTCCAAACCATTTATTTTCTGTTCTAGCACTAACCATACTAAACATACTTGTCATTAGTATAAACATAAGTGTTAACAATATAAGTACATTTTTCTTTTTTAGTTTCATTCCTTTTACCACCTTTTTATCTTTTATTATAATTTTATTTTATATTTTTTTCCAATGTAAGTCAATAACAGTATTTGCCTACTATTCCATAATGTTCTAAATCAGTGTTTGTGTCACTACGGATATTGCAAATACACATTTTGCCTTCATATATTACAATTATATTACATTTTGGTTACATTTTCAATACATTTTCTTAATTTTGCTATGGATTTACGGTTTTTCGCTATTTATTTTATTAATGCATTTCTGGCTAAAACACTGTCTGGATGTATAAGCTTTTTTTCATCTATTATATCTTTTATATTTAAATCTAACATATATAAAACGGCTACATCTAAATTTTTTTCTGATAATTCACGAACATATGGCACATCTTCCCATTTTCTATCATCTCCTGTACCATCTGCTATAAATAACATCTTGTCCATTAAACTCATATCAGCACTTCCCGTTGTATGCACCCTTATGGCTTTGCACATTTCTTCTGTAAATCCATATTCTGTTTTTGCTATATTCGCTCCTATTTTAGCATGTAGTAAACTTGGACACTTTTTTTCTATATCATCTATTATCAATTCATTCTTTTCCATATATTCAAATGCGTCTTCTGGTAACATTTCTTTTGCTATGTCATGTATAAGTCCTACTAATTTTGCCTTTTCTACATCAATATTATATATTTTAGCTAATATCTCCATTCTGTTCATTGTACAAACAGAATGAAAATATCTCTTTTCTGATAATGTATTCTTTACTCTATTATCTATTCTTTCTAATAATTCCATTTCTTATCTTTCCTTATAAACATATTTTATTTTTTAGCACTATCTATTAACTTATCCAATAAATCTGAGTATTTTATTCCACATTGTTCCCACAATTTTGGATACATACTAATTTGCGTAAATCCTGGCATTGTGTTTATTTCATTAATATATATTTTATTATCTGCTTCTTTTATAAAGAAGTCTACTCTTGCCAATCCGCTTCCATCTACAGCATTAAATGCTTTTATTGCTAATTTTCTAATTTCTTCTATTTCCATTTTGCTTATATTTGCAGGAATTACAGTCTTTGAGTCTTTATTTTTGTATTTCGCATCAAAGCTGTAAAATTCATCTGCTGAAAGTATTTCACCTACTGTTGAAGCTTCTACTTTTTCATTTTTTAAAATTGCACATTCTATTTCTTTGCCTTTTATTTCTTCTTCTATCAATATCTTTTTATCATATTTTACTGCTTCTTTTATTGCTGTTTTTAACTCATCACTATTTTTAGCTTTACTTATCCCAACAGATGACCCAGAATTTGATGGTTTTACGTATGCTGGATATCCTAATTGTTTTTCTACCATAGAACTTACTTCGTCTAAGTTCAGTTCTTGTTCATTTAACTGATTATCTACAACTGTATATATATTGTTAAAAGCTTTTATATAAATATAATTAGCTTGTGGAATATTTGCTTTTTCAAAAAGAATTTTTGTATACACCTTATCCATTGAAACAGCAGAAGCCAACACCTTACAACCAACATATTTTACATTAAGTAACTCCAATAATCCTTGTATTGTTCCATCCTCTCCATACAATCCATGCAGAGCTGGAAAAACAACATCCATATTTTTTAAATATTCAATTTCATTATTTATCTTTTCTAGTTCCTGTGGTATTTCTCCCACTTGTAATATTTCTATTTCTTCTATTGGTTTTATATATTTATACCAATTTCCTTTTAAATCTATGTATATTGGAAAAATTTTATATTTCTTTTTATTCAGATTATTTACAATTGAAGTCCCAGAAACAATTGAAACATAGTGTTCTGTAGACATTCCTCCCATAATGACACCTAAATTCATCATTTCCCTCCTTTTTTACTTTAAGGACTGTCCCTTTTGGTCCCATTTGCTCAATTAGGGACTGTCTCCAATTGGGCAGAAATTTCGGTGAAGTTCATTCCATTTGATGCTTTTATTAATACTGCGTCTTCTTTTTGTAGATATGTTTGTAGTAGTTTTATTGCTTGCTCATTTTTTTCAAAGTTATATATTTCTTTTACGGTTTTTTGTGCTATTTTGCTTATGTTTTTTGCTTCTTCTCCTACTGTTATTAGGACGTCTATTTTGTTTTTATTTATTTCTTCGCCTACTTTTTCATGCAATTGTTTAGAGTATTCGCCAAGTTCTAGCATATCTCCTAATATTGCTATTTTTCTTTTGTTTGGTAGTTTTGCTAGATATTCAATTGCTGCTTTCATAGAATCATAATTAGCATTGTAACAATCATTTATTACTAATATTCCTTTATCATTTGTAAACATTTCCATTCTTTTTTCTGTCAATTTAAAATCTAGTATTCCTTCTAGGATTTTTTCTATATTAATTCCAAGTTTTAGTCCTACTGCTATTGCACACAGGCTGTTATATACAAAGTGTTCTCCTCCTATTTTTACTTTTACATTATATTCTTGCTCTTCCACTTTAGTATTAAATGTGCTTCCTTTTTCATTTTGTTGTATATTATATGCCATTACATTGCTTTTGTTTTGTGTTCCATATGTAATTACATTTATTTTATGGTTATTTTCTAAGTTCCATTTGTGTAATAGGTCATTATCATTATTTATTATTAATGTTCCATTGTTTTGTAGTCCTTCTATTATTTCCATTTTGGCTTTTAATATATTTTCCCTTGAGCCCAAATTTCCTATGTGTGCTGTACCTACATTTGTAATTATTGCAATTGTTGGTTTTGCAATTTTAGTCAAAGTACTTATTTCTCCCAAATGGCTCATACCTAATTCTACCACCATTGCTTCTTCGTCTTTTAAGCTTAAAATAGTTAGTGGTAATCCTATGTGATTATTTAGATTTCCCTGTGTTTTTAATACTTTGTACTTTTTTGAAACTACTTCTGCTACAATGTCTTTTGTACTTGTTTTGCCTACACTTCCTGTTATAGCTATTACTGGTATTTTATATAAATTTCGTTTATATTCTGCAATTTGTTGTAATGCTTTTATTGTGTCTTCAACTATTATAATTGCTGAATCAGTAAACTTTTTTATTATATCTTCTGGGATTTCCACATTTTCCAATATTAAACACTTTGCACCTTTTTTTAATACTTCTTCATATAACTCGTTTCCATTTACTCTTTCTCCTTTTATTCCAACAAATACATCTCCTGATTTTATCTCTCTGCTGTCTATGCAAAAGTTTTCACATATATCATATTCATTTCCACATAATAATTTACCTTTTGTTATCTTTTTTATATCTCCAACTGTTATATCAGCCATAAGTTTTACCTTCATCCTCTCTACTTTAGTAATTATATTTTATTTCAAATATTATATGCTATAATCATTTAATTAGCAACTATTGTTTTTCTATTAAAATAAGACACTGTGTTTACAATGCCCTATTTTTTTACTAATGTGTTAATGTTCCATTTGGCGTATTTACAATTACTAATATATCTTCTTCTTTGCCTGTTTCTGCATTTATATATACTAAAAAGTCTGTATCATCTACTTTTCCTTTAAATTCCCAACATAGCCTTTCTGTTCTCCATTTTGTAGGAATTATAGCTAATGCTTCACTTTCTATTTGCAGTTTTGGATTTAAATTTTCTTTTGCTTGTTCTTTGCTTATTTTGGCTTGTTGTATATTTCTTTCTTCATGCGAGTTTAAATATCCTTTTGTTTCTATTCCTAATACTTCTCCATTGTCTAATGCCACTTTTAATTTAATTAAATCAGAATAAATTGTTACTCCATCTTGCTCATAAGCATAATTAATTGTAACTATTCCACTTTCCTTTAAATAATAGGTTTCTTTCATATTGTCAAAACCTTTATCTTTTAAAAATTTTTTTCCAAACTCATCTGCCTTTTCTTGAGTTATTGTTTCTGCATTTACATCTCTATTGTAATTCATAAATACTACATGTCCACCCTTCTCTGAAATAGAAATATATGCTTTATTATTTTTATCTTCCTTCAATTTCACTGTAAAATCATATGCTATAATATCTGTGTTTTCTGATTTTCCATTTGAAATTATTTCTTCAATCTTGTCTTCTCCTATGAACTCTTTCACTTTATTTCTTGCTGCTTCCTCATCTATATTTTCTCCTGTTAACCCTTTTTTTTCGCTCTTGGTCATGTGTTCTGAAAACGCTCCGTCATATATTAAACCTGAATATTCGTGAAAGTTTTCTTCCATGTTTCCAAAACTATCTTTTGATATATTGCTTACTTGTTGTGCAAATGCTACACTTCCTTTTTTGGTTAATTCGCCCCAACTGATTCTTCCACCATTTAAATCATTTGATAATTGATTTAATATATTTTCTAGGTTTATACTGTAATCATGAAGTTGCTTTAAATTATCTAAGTCTTCTGTTGTTAATTTTTCATTATATATATTTTTTCTTGATAATGAATAACTATAATCACTTACTTGATTTAAAAATTTTGATGTGTTTTCTAGTTCTACACTGTCTATTGGTAATCTTGATAAATACACTTGTGCCAAATTAGCTTCTCTCCATACATTTGTTAGTGTTTCTGCCCCATGTTCTGGTGTACTTGAGATTAAGGATTTAGCCAAATAAGTTTCTACATTTTGAACATAATCTACCAACTCATAAAATGCCATATTATATTGATTTTCTGATGCTTGTCTATATTCCATTTGTTTTTTATAAATATACAGTCCCAATGCAACAATAATTACAATTAAACCTACCACTAAAGTAAGCATATGTCTATCTCTTAACCTATCTTTCCAATCATATACTTTCTGTTTTACACTACTCAAAAAAATCATCCTTCCTATTTACAAAATCTATGTTTTCCAATTGTCTTTATTAATGGTCTTGACCATATCCATTTATTAGTGGCCGTATCTGGATTAAAATAGTATATAGCTCCTTCTGTTGGATCCCATCCATTCAAAGCATCCCTTGCTGCTTTTACAACTGTGGAGCTCTCTTCTATTGCTACATTTATTTGTCCATCAGATACAGCCGTAAATGCACCCGGTTGATATATTACTCCCGCTATTGTATTTGGGAAACTCGAGTGTGCTACTCTATTTAATATAACTGCACCTACTGCAACTTGTCCTTCATAAGTTTCACCTCTTGCTTCGCCATTTATTGCTCTTGCAAGCAATTGTACATTTGAAACATTGCTTCCTTGACTTACTGCCTGAACATTTTTGCTTTTAATATATGTTATAATCTCAAATATTAAAATTAATATTAATAATGTAATTTTTATAAACCTTTTCACATTTTCCTCCTTTTTCACACTTTTTAATATTTTGGATTATTTTTTATAAATTATTCCATATTCTTTATTTTTTTTATAACTTATGTTAGAATTTTAATGAAAGGGGAAACATATGAAAAAGATTTTAATTTTTTACGCTTCTTATGGAGGAGGACATCTTTCTGCTGCAAAATCAATAAATAATTATTTAAATGAAAATTATCCAGATATTCAAACAGAATTAGTTGATTGTATGAAATATATTAATGCTGTTTTAGAAAAACTAACTACTGGTGCATATAGAGAAATGGCAAAAAAAGCGCCTAAACTTTGGAAAGAAGTATATGACCATTCGCAAAGAGGACTTCTTTCAAAAATAAGCAAAAATAGTAATAAACTGATGGCAAGAAAACTTGCTAAATTAATATTAGAATCCAGCCCTGATTTAATTCTTTCTACACATCCTTTTAGTAGCCAAATGGTAAGCTATTTAAAAAAGAAGGGAGAATTAAATTGCAAATTGGCAACCATTTTAACAGATTTTGAAATTCACGAACAATGGATAGTTGGTCATGAATATACTGATTTATATTTTGTATCTAATGAACATATGAAAGATGAGTTAATAGAACATAGTATTCCAGCATCTCAAATATTTGTGACCGGAATTCCTTTTTCTAATAGATTCTTGCAAAATTTTGATAGAAAAAATATATTTAAAATGTTTAACTTAGATATAAATAAAAAAGTTGCTTTATTTTTTGGCGGTGGGGAGTTTGGCTTGGGCAAAGACAAAACTGTACAAATTTTAAAAGATTTAATTTCTGTTGCAAATGATTTTCAGATAGTTGCAATAGCCGGAAAAAACGAAAAAATGAAGCTTGCTTTTGAAGAAGTTTTGTCTGACATGAACGTAGAAAATAGAGTACGTGTATTACCATTTACGGATAAGGTACCAGAATTAATGAGCATTTCTAGTGTTGTTATTACCAAACCTGGCGGGCTTACAACAACTGAAAGCCTAGTATCTAACTTGCCAATTATTGTTATTAATCCACTTCCTGGTCAAGAAGAGGAAAATGCATTATTTTTAGAGAAAAATAATGTTGGTGTTTGGATAAGAAAAGATGATAATCCAGAGGTAATACTTTCACAAATTTTTAATTCTCCCAATAAATTAGCGGAAATGAAAGAACATACTAAACTATTAGCTAAGCCAAATTCTACTAAACAAATTTGTGATACTTTAGTTAATATTTTATAATATAGACATAAAAGACACACTCCATGAGATTTCATGGAGTGTGTCTTTTTCTTTATTATCTTTCTTCTGTATAGATTTGTGATTCTTCTTTTTTTCTACCTGAGCTACCTATTTTTCCTCCTTTAAATCCTCCACTTGCTGTTTTTGGTTTATTCTTAAGTGTTCTTGGTGTTCTTGGTGTTCTTGGTTTTTTTGCCAATCTCGCAACAGATTTAATATTTGGTCTGGTTGTTTTATTATCAACCAGGTTGTTTCGTGCAAATTCATCAAGCTTAGATTTCACTGGATTATTGATGCCATTATCTGCACTCTCTTTACTTTTTTCTGTGCCTTCTGTATTCCTTTCACTTATTTTTTCAAGTTGTTCAACTATTTCTTTCTTTCTACCAGCAAGATATCCTTGTGTATTGCCAAATCGAGCCAACCTACCAATTACTGGAAGGAAATAAATTTTAGGTAGCTTATCTGCTGGTGCAATATATGTTCCATTACTTCCTTTTAAATATTCTTCCAGTGCCCAATATTCGCACATTAATAGTTCTTCTTCCATTGTACGTAATGATTCCTTATATTTTCTCAATGTCTTTTTTTCAGGTTCTAGTTGGTTTTCTATTATTCTTTTTTTAGCTTCCTCGCTATTCTTCGCTCTTCTTTTATCCATCTCATAAGCTCTTACAATTCTATTTTGACGTCTTATAATTCCAATATAATATCTTATTTGTTGTTGCAATAGACCAATTTTGTCCTCTAATTTCATTTTGGGATTTTCTTTTGTATTTTTTATGTTTTCTATTTTCATCCCTGTATTTACATTTTCTTGTCCTTCCATATATTACTTTTTCTCTCCTTTCTGCAAAGTTGTCTCTAATTCTCTTTGTAGTTTTCTTATATCCTTTCGTAATTTATCATTCTCACTTAGTATCTTCATTAGCGTTTTTTCTGTCATATGTTTTTCCTCCTTTTATTATTTTTATATTTCTCGTCTTCCTTCTAGTGCTTTGCTTAATGTTATTTCATCTGTATATTCCAAATCTCCACCTACTGGAATTCCATGTGCTATTCTTGTTACTTTTATTCCCATAGGTTTTATAAGTTTAGAAATATATACAGCTGTAGCCTCTCCTTCTACTCTTGGGTTCGTTGCAAGTATTATTTCTTTTACTGTTCCATCCATTAACCTTGAAAGTAGTTCTTTTATTTTTATATCATCTGGTCCTATTCCATTCATTGGTGAAATACTTCCATGTAATACATGATATACTCCTTTGAATTCATGCGTCCTTTCCATTGCTACTACATCTCTTACATCTTCTACAACACATATAGAAGTTTGGTCTCTTTTTGCACTACTACATATTGGACAAGGGTCTGTATCTGATATGTTATAACATTTTGAACAATACTTTAAATTCTTTTTTGCATTTAATATTGCTGAAACAAATTCATTTGTTTCCTGCTCACTTGCATCTAATATGTGAAAAGCAAGTCTTGCCGCTGTTTTGCTTCCTATACTCGGTAATTTTTCAAATGCTTCTATTAGTTTTTCTATTGATGGTGAATAATATGACATATTTTTTCCTCTCGCTTTTACATCATTCCTGGTATGTTATACTTTCCTAAGCTTTCAGCTTGTGCTGAATCGACTTTTCTTAAAGCCTCATTTGCACATGTTAAAATTAAATCTTGTAACATCTCTACATCTTCTGGATCAACTACGTCTTTTTTTATTTTAATTTCTTTTATTTCTTTGTTGCCAGATACTTTAACATATACTGCTCCTCCTCCTGCAGTTGAGTCAAATTCTTTGTTTGCTAATTCCTCTTGTGATTTTTCCATATCTGCTTGCATTTTTTTTGCTTCTTTCATTAGTTGGTTTATGTTCATTCCTCCAAATCCTCCCATTCCTGGGAATCCACCTCTTTTTGACATCTTTAATTTTCTTCCCTTCCTTTTAGTCTTCTATTATATTAATTGGTATATCCAAATCTGCTGGTAAATTGTCTATTGGATCACTTTGTATTTTATTTACCTGTTCAGTTTTACCATCTATTATTTTAATTTTCATTTCCTTGCCATACTCCATTGAAATAGCTTTTTCAAGTTCTGCTATATTTTCCGCTCTTTCTATTACACTTTTTATAAATGGTGTTACTCCATTCTTAAATTCTATCCCAATAACTAGGTCATTTAGCTCTACTGGCGTTGCATTTATCAAATTAGTATATAACAATATTTTACCAGACTTTTTTAAATTGTTCAATATATTGGGCCATTTTTCTCCTGTTGAGCCCTCTTTACCATTAATCACTTTTTTGGTTATTTCATTTTGTGGTACAGTTTTATCTACCTTTGGAGTGTTCTCAACTGGCACTTTTGTGACTTTTACACCATTTTTTACTTGTTCCTCTAATTTTTGTAATCTTGTGTTTATTTCTTCTAGTCCTGTTATGTTTTTTACATCTTGACCTTTATTACATAATTTTATAATTTCTACTTGAAACATTAATCCCTTTTGTGATGACCATTTTATTTCATTACTTAAATTTGATAAATCATATATTATTTGCAATAGTCTTTCTTTAGAAACATTATTTGCAAGCCCTTTTATTTGTGTTATTTCTTTTTCATTGTATATTTCTAAAGTTTGACTAGTTTTATACACTAAAATATCTTTAAAATATTTGATTATCTCCCAAATTAAGTTACTTATGTCTTTACCTTGTTTTAATACTTCGTTTACTACTTTTAGTGCATTATCCACATCATAATTTATAATTGATTCTGTTATTCCACTTATATATTCTAGCTTTGGAATTCCAACTAGTTCTTTTACTAGCTCTTCATTTATTTGATTATTTCCTTCTTGTAAACATCTTTCTAATATGCTTAAAGCATCTCTCATTGCACCTTCTGATAATACAGCTATAATTTTTAGCGCCTCTTTTGTTATTTCTATTTTGCTTTCATCACATATATATTGTAATCTTTTGTCTATATTTTCATCTGATATTTTTTTAAAGTCAAATCTTTGACATCTAGAAAGTATTGTTGCTGGTAATTTTTGTGGTTCTGTTGTTGCTAAAATAAATTTTACATGTGCTGGTGGCTCTTCTAATGTTTTTAAAAGTGCATTAAATGCGCCTGTTGACAGCATATGTACCTCATCAATTATATAAACTCTATATTTTGCAAGTGTTGGCAAAAAGTTTACCTCATCTCTAATAATTCTTATGTCATCAACACTATTATTTGATGCTGCATCCATTTCTACTATATCTGTTAAAGCTCCTGACAACGCAGCTTTGCATATTTCACATTCATTACATGGCTCTCCATCTTTTGGATTTAAACAGTTTACAGCTCTTGCTAAAATCTTTGCTGCAGAGGTTTTACCTGTACCTCTTGTACCATTAAATAAATATGCATGTCCTACTCTATTTGATATTATTTGGTTTCTTAATGTTCTTGTAATATGCTCTTGTCCTACTATATCTTCAAATTTTTTTGGTCTAAATTTTCTATATAGTGCAGTATAGTTCATATATTTCCCTCCCACTTTTAGGTTGCGGGCGATTAAAATCGCCCCTACATTTTTCATAGGCTACTTTACACTTTCTTTTAGATTAAGATTTACTTAATAGAGTAATTTATTTGTTAGAATTTTAGCCATTCTATGGAAGATAAACACCACACAAAAGTATCTACTTATTGCTGCTTCCTTCCGGACCTGACAAGGTTCATAGGCTTTTATTGGTTTTACCCTCCATACAATGGCTAAAACTCTTTACTTTTTGATTATACACTTTTTAATTAATTTTGGCAATAGGATTTTTAAGTATTTGGCTTATTATTATTTTCTTCTTGATTTTCTGTTTGATTTTGTTCTTGTGTTGGCTCTTGTTCTTCATTTCCTTTATTTACTGGTACTTCTTGTTCAGGTTTTACTACTTTTTTTGTGCCTCTTATTATTACTCTATCCATTGGATCATATGAATCTCTTGAAATTAACGCTTGTGACACAACTTCTCCATTTAATTTTAATATTTTATATGTTTCACTGTTGCATCCATCAAATCCATTATCCTCTATAACTTCCTTGCCTTCGTCCATTGTTGAATCGTTTTTGTACCTTGTTGTACGCGATATATATGATGTTACTTTTGACTGAATTACTACTTCATATTCATTTTCTTCTTTTAACCCATGAATTTTGGCTGTAGCTATTCCGCCTCCTGCTGTGGTTTCTATTTTTATTGGATATTTTCTATTATTCTTAAATTGAAAATCTACTGTGCCCCAATTTACAGTTGCATCTCTTCCTGCCGGTACATATGATGTTTCGAAGCAATGATTACTTCTGTCTGTAATCTCTAAGTTTGCTAATAGTACTGCATTATATAGTGTGGATGAAATTTGACAAATTCCTCCTCCAACATCTTGTATTACTTTACCACCTGCATATGCAGCAGCTGCTTTATACCCTGCACTAATTGTTCTTTCTCCTACTGTTTGATTATATGAGAACGTTTCTCCTGGCATAAGTACTGTTCCATTAATTGCTTTTGCTGCTAATTCTAAGTTGTTGCTTCTATTGTAGTTTCCCGAATTATACCTTGTTGTATATGTAGATAATTGGTCTGGGAATGCTTTTTCTCCTAAATCTGCTATTGTTTTTTCTGGTATAGTTATTTTTAATGGTATTTCATATTCTTGTTTATCTGCTTGTATAATTTTCTCCGCTTCTTCCATTGTTACATTAAAATCCACACCATTAACATGTGTATATACTTTAAATGGATTTTCTTCTATATATGCATCTTTTGGTTCCTTATATATTTCTTTTCTTATTTTTTCTAAATTTATTGGTTCTGGGTCTGCTTCTCTTACAGGTAATTCTATTATATTATTTTTGCTGTTAATATTTTTAATTTGTACGTAAAGCATTTCCTTAAACTCTTCACTATTTAGTTTGTTTCCGCTTTTTTCCTTTTACTATAATTAGTTTATTGCCTTCTATGTAGTAGCTATTTTCTACTACTGAATTTGGTAGTTTTGCTGAAATTTCTCTTATTTTGTTTTGTAAAGTTTCACTATTTATAATCAATTCGGGTTCAATATTGATTTTATGCAATTTTGCAAATAAAATTTTATAATTATTTACTACAATATTGTTTTCTTTTCCCACGTTATATGCATTGCTAATAGCTTTCTGATTATCAAACTGTATTCCGAATTGGCTATTATTTACTATGGTTTCGTAGTCATTATATTTTAGAGTTATATCACTTGTTAATTTTTCGTTTATAATATTGTCTACTTTTTTTAGTGCTTCTTCTTTTGTCATATTTGAAACGTCTATATTTAGCACATATATTCCTGATAAAATATTTGTGTTTTTAATATTTAGCATAGCAAATATTACCGAAAATACAGATACAACACATATTAATACTGCCATTATAATTATAAAGGTTATTTTTCTTTTATCTTCCTTGGCCTTTTCTCTTCGTGATTTTCTTGTCTGCCTCACTTCTTCTTGTGTTTCTTCCTTTATCTCTCCTATGTTTTTTTCTTGGTCATTTTCTAATTTTACCGTTTTTTCCTCATCTTTCTCCATATTGTACCCCTTTATTTTTATATTTGCTTTAGTATATATTTATACTTTATTTTAAATTTATATTACCATATAAATTTTTATTTTACAATATTTTTAATTTCAAGTCTGGTTAGTAACTAAAATCTTTATTAAAATTATTATTTTTTGTGGACTTTTATGTGTATTTTATATATAATTTTTATAAAAATAAGAAGGTGATTTTAATGATTGGCGATATGATTGCTAAAGCACGAAAAGATAAAAACATGACTAAAACTCAACTTGCTAAACTTATAAAAGTAGATATAGGGCATATTACCCATATAGAAAAGGGAGAACGCGTACCAAGCCATAGACTATTAAAAAGTATATGCAAAGCTTTAGATGTTCCTTACCAAACTTTTATGTTTATGTATGATAAAGCTACATATGACGAGCAAGATTATTATAAAATTTTTAGGCATATGTCATATAACAAAGTCTTGGCCTTTGATGACATGGCTGACTTTATAGATTGCCCAACAACAGCTTCTGGAGCTGCTTTTGCCGTTAAAATGCCTGATAGTTCTATGGAACCTAAAATAAAGAAAGGAGATTACCTTTTCGTTGAAATAAACTCTCCATTAAGTAGTGGCGATATTGCTCTTGTTAAAATAAGAGGTCAAATATACATACGTAAATTTTCTGTAAGAACCACAACTTTAATATTAAGATCACTTAATAAAGACTACAAGTCCATATATTTCAATGAGTATGACGAATTTACCATTATTGGCAAAGTTGTGGGTATTAAATAATTTAAATTTTTTTTGATTTTTTTGTAGAAAATACTTGAATATTATTTTATTTAATAATATAATTTAGCATGTAATATTAAACAAGAGATAAACAAGGGAGATATAAAAATGGAATTAGTAAAAAATGTTTTTTTTAACACAGATAAATTGGTAGAAAATGCTAAGGTTAAAATATCATATGTAGGTAAGCTTTTTCAAGAAAATTCTAGTGAAGTTTATCTTCATTATGGATTTGGCTCAAATTGGGATAATGTTAATGAAATTAAAATGGAAAAAACAGAACTTGGATTTCAAGCTGAAATTGAATTATTATCAAGCGATACTTTAAATTTTTGCTTTAGAAATTCAAATAACGAATGGGACAATAATGAAAATGCAAACTATATATTCCCTATAGAAAAAGTAGAATTAGCTTTAGTTGTTCAAGAACAAAATGATAATGAAATAGTAGAACATAGAAGACTTAGAAAATCTTATATTTGGAGTAAAAAAGTAAGGCTTGCTATTTATAAAGTTATAACTTATTTGCCAAAATTAATTTCTGGAAATTATAAAAGAAAAGTAGAAGAATAAAAAACTGACATTAGTCAGTTTTTTAAATTACTATACCTCCATTTATAGAAATTATTTGCCCTGTTGTATAATTGTCTTCTATTAACCATTCTATGCATTTCGAAATATCTTCTGTCTTCCCAATTTTTTCTAATGGTATCTCTTGTATAAAATCTTGTTTATCCTGTTCTGGTATATTTTTATTCATATCTGTGTCTATCATCCCTGGTGCTATAGCATTTACTCTTATATTAGATGGTCCCAATTCTTTAGCCAATGCCTTTGTAAATCCATTTAATGCAGCTTTAGCAGTTGAATAATGAACCTCACAAGATGCTCCTGTTATTCCCCAAATTGATGAAATATTTATTATACACCCCTCTTTATTTATAAGCATATGCTTTGTGGCTTCTTGTGTGCAATAAAATGCTGAATTCAAGTTGATATTTAGCATATCATTCCATTCTGTATCTGTTATATCTGTAAACAATTTCATTTGTGATATTCCTGCATTGTTTATAAGTACATCTATTTTTTTTAATTTTTCTATAGCAAATTCAATTAGTCCTCTGGCTTCTTCTCTATTGGAAACATCTGCCTTATATGTGTAAATTGTTATTTTTTCTTCTTCTAGCTCTTTTTTTATTTGTTCCGCTATTTTTTCTGATTTATTGTAATTTAAAATAATATTATATCCTTTTCTCGCTAAAGTTTTTACTATACTCGCACCAATTCCCCTTGAGCCACCAGTTACAATCACAACTTTATCTTGCATACTTTTTTCTATCCTTCCTTCCAAAATTTCTATTAGCACCTTTATAGGTACTAGTTAATGAATGACAATTTGGACATAATAATATAAGATTATTTTCTTTATTATTTTTATAATTACCATCTATATGTTCTACTTCTAGAGGAATAGAATTGGTATATACATTTTTCTCCCCCCAGCCACATCTTGCACATTTGCCTTTATATTTACGAAACAGATAGGTTTTTATATGCATCGAAATTTGATACTCTCCTCTTAGCCCTGTCTCATTGCCTTTTTTCCAACGTTCTATATATGTAATATATTCATACTCCTTTTGGCATTTATTATTGCAAAATTTTTTGTGTTTATCTATTGGTTTATTGCAACAAATACAATTCATTATAAACAATCTCCTATTGGTACTCAAAAAGCTAGACAAGTTTACAACAAGTCTAGCTTTAAGTATTGGAGCCACTTGTCCGATTTGAACGGACGACCTACTGATTCATACTACTATAACTTTCACTACCATATTTCTATGTTTGTAGTCTGGACTTTCTCTTTACCATAGCTTATGCTTTAGGCACACCGTATAAAGTCTCTACACTCGGATAAATCCTAGCTCGGGATTAACATTTGACAGCCTTCCCCGAATTAGCGGTGTCCACTTTATATGTTTCCATATAAAGGTGCAAGATAGTTCAAAATAAAGTAATATACTTTATCTATCCCACAAGTCAGTTGCTCTACCAGCTGAGCTAAAGTGGCATATTTATTGGTGACCCCGACGGGAATCGAACCCATGTCTCCGCCGTGAAAGGGCGATGTCTTAACCGCTTGACCACGGGGCCTTTTAAAATCTTTCTAGGATTTAAGTTTCAGCTTAAATCCTAGTCTGGTGAGCCATCGCGGACTCGAACCGCGGACAACTTGATTAAAAGTCAAGTGCTCTACCACCTGAGCTAATGACCCAGATTTTAAGCCGTGCGCCCTCTGGGCTAACACAAGCTTAATTTTAACCTATTTCTTTTTATTTGTCAATAGTAATTTGAAAATTTTGTGTTTTTTTTGTAAAATTTTATGCATTTAATTTTTCTAGTAGTTCTTCTACATCAACACCATGAACCTCACATGCTTCTTCTATAGTCTCTGCTTGTGATGCTGGACAACCTAAGCAATGCATTCCTATGCCTAATAGTATTTCTGCTTTTTCTGGTGCTACTTCCATAATTTCTCCTATTTTTGTGTCTTTGTTAAATTTCATAATTATTTCTCCTCTTCTATATTATTTCAATGTAATTTTACATTGTTGTTTATATTATCATTAAAAAATTATTTTTAATAACAAATTGCTATTATACATAAAGCTTCCTAAAAATGATTTCTTTATGCTCAATATAATTGTACTGTCTGGAATCATAGGTGATATAAAAGATATTATAGCCATTACAAAATATATTATTATTAGTGCTTCTGCTAAGCCATATATTATGCCCCCTAATTTATCAAATTGTTTTATTATTGGTAATTTTGTTATCCAGTTTGATATTATTTTTAATACTACTAATAATATTTTTGCTATTATGAATAATATTATCCATGTTCCTGCATTTATAATTGTAATTGCAACTTTTCTTGCTGTTGCATCTGCTACTTTTTCTCTAATATCATCTGATGTGTTTTCTATAGTTTCATTTATATATTTTTCTACCACAGTTGGCATTGTTGTATTATCATTTATAGTTTCCGTATTATTTTCTATTTCTTCTTTTGTTTCATTTCCATCTTCTGGTTTTACGATGATGTTTTTTATAGATTTTTCCAAGTCATCATCTATTTGTGTGTTATTTATAATAATATTTGCAACAGGCTTAAACAATATACATGCAATTACTATTGCAAGCACAAATGATATTATTTTTAGCAGGCATCCTGTTAGCCCTCTCTTATATCCTAATCCTATGCATATTAACAATACAGCCAATATTATTAAATCAACAATTATCATATGTAGCCTCCTTTATAAATTTATTATTTCTATCTTGTCTCTATATATTATTGCTGCCGCACCGTCGCATAGTACTACATCTTTCACTTCTTGCAATGATTTATATCTTTTTATAAGCCATCCATTTGTATGAATAAATTCTACTTCTGAACCTATGTTTATAGCTATTGTCTCACTTCTGCAATATATATTTTTAGCTACTCCTTCTACTGTATATTGAATAATTTTATTATTAGAAATATTCCTTATTTCTATATTAGTATCTGCACTAAACAATCCTGTTGTTTGTTCTGTTGCTTTTATAGCATAATTTTCTAATTCTATATCTGCTTTTTTCGTATTTTCGTCCAGTTGCATAATATTTTCGTCTATATCATTTGTAATTAAATGTATAGAATTATCATACATACATATTAATTTATTTTTGTCATGATATTTTAAATTTATTATTAAATCATTTGAATTGGCAGCATATGTATATACAATTGCCTGTGAAGGCTCTTGTTTTGCTTTATCCATTGAAATTGTTTTTATATTAGATTGAATTACTGTTCCAGTTGTATTAACTTCAGCAAAGCTAAGATACTTATTGTCTTTTGATATACATGCATCTACAGCACTCGTTTTCGATAAATATGTTTTAAATAATTCATTTCCCTTTGCATCATAAACTACTATAACAGATTTATATGTTGTCCCTTTTAAAATTATACTTACATAGCCATTTTCATTAACATCAATTTTAGAAACATTTCCTTCTACTTCTGTTTCCCACACTATGCTGTTATCACAAATCAAATATACTTTTTTACTATTTTTTTCTCCTATAACCAAATATTTTCCCTTTGCATCATATATTGGAACATTTATCTTTACTTCTAATTCGTTTTCCAGCTTTCCTGAAGCATTGTATTGTTTTAGTTTATTTTCTGACAATATGCATATATATTTATAATATCCTATTATATTTGTGTTTGTTTCATATCCTATATCAATTGCTGTTGTATTTTCACCTGAGATATTTTTTCTAAACAAATAAACATCCATAACATTTCTAAAGTTTTTATTAAGACAATATATTATTGCTAAAATGCTTATAGTTAATAATAATACTATAATTGATATTGTTATAGCTAATTTTTTTTTATTTATTTTTTTTGTTTCCTTTGGTTGAAAGTCTATAACATTATTTCTCATATGTGCTCCTAAATAATAATATATATATTTTATATCAGTTTTCTTGTTTTTTTTCAATACTTTTTTTATAAAGAATCGTTATTGTATATTTTATTTTTTAGTATACTACTTTGCATAACATTTGTTGCAAAGGTTGAACAATTTTTTAAATTTTTGTTGACATTTCTTTAAAATAGTGCTATTATATTTATTGTTATAGCTTTTGGGTTAGTAGCTCAGTTGGATAGAGCACAGGCCTTCTAAGCCTGGGGTCGGGGGTTCGAATCCCTCCTGGCTCACCATAATGGGAATAGCGTAAGCTATTCTTTTTTTTGTAGATTTGAAGAAATCTTTATTTTTTCACACAAATTTCACATTCATGTGTATAATATATATTTATATATATGAAGGAGGAATACATATGAATTACATTGAAAAAATTTTTAAGAAAAGTGGTTTAATTTCAATACTTGAATCTCTAATTATCGCACTATTAGGTATTATTCTTATCATCGAACCAGAAGGAACATTGGAGTTTATAACTTGTTCACTTGGTGTTATATTTATACTAGCTGGCTTATATAAAATCATCAATTATTTTCTCTCTAAAGGTAAATATAATTTTTATGATTATGATTTAGCACATGGATTAGTTGCTTGCATTATAGGAATTATTACTATAATATGTGGAGCTGCTATTAGTTCTGTTTTTAGAATAATTATAGGAATATGGATTATATATAGTGCATTCATTAGAATAGATTTATCTGTTAAATTCAAAGCAGTAAATTCAAACGCTTGGATTTTTAGTTTAATGTTGTCAATTTTAATGTTTATATGTGGCTTATATGTTACTATTAATTCTGGTGCTATCCTTGTAACAGTTGGTACTATTATGGTAGTGTATTCAATTATTGACATTATTGAGGCGATTATATTTATGAAGAATATTAAGGAAATATTCTAATTTTCTATAATTATATCTTTTAAATAAAGCTGTTGATTTCTCAACAGCCTTTATTTTAATTTAGCCAAAATGCTTTATATGCTCTATATGCTTCGTATAAGTCTATTTTACTTGTTACTTCATAAGGTGAATGCATTGATAATACTGGAACTCCACAGTCTATTACATCTATTCCTTTATTGGCTAATATATATGCTATAGTTCCTCCCCCACCTGTGTCCACTTTGCCTAATTCTGCTATTTGATATTTAATATTTTCTTTTTCTAATATATTCCTTACCTCTGCTACAAATTCCGCATTTGCATCTGAAGCTCCTGACTTTCCTCTACTGCCTGTATATTTATTAAGCCCTATTCCTCTTCCTAAATAAGATGCATTATTTTTTTCTGATACATTTGCATATATAGGATCTAATCCCGCATCAACATCTGCAGATAACATTTTAGAATGGCAAAATACTTTGTCCAATAAATTTGGCCTATTTATTCCTAATTTATTTAGTAACTCTGCAATAAAATTATCAAATACATGCGATTCCATTCCTGTATTTCCCATACTTCCTATTTCTTCTTTATCTGCTATAATACATACAGAAGTTTTTTCTGGTATTCCTTTCATGTCTACAAGTGCTGTTAAAGATGTATATACACAAATTTTATCATCTTGTCCATAACCTGCAACCATGCTCTCGTCAAAGCCCATTGTTCTACATTTTAATGCTGGAACTATTTCTAATTCTGAACTTAAAAAATCAATTTCTGTAATTCCATATTTTTTATTCAAGATATTTAAAATATTCAATTTTACTCTTTCTGTTGTTTCTGCATTATATGGTATACTTCCTATTAATAGGTTTAAATCTTCCCCAGAAATTCCTTCTTTTAACTTTTTCTCCATTTGTTCTTGTGCTAAGTGTGGTAATAAATCTGTTATTGTAAATACAGGGTCTTTTTCGTCATCTCCAACATTTACATATATTTTTTCTCCATTAGCTTTTACTACAACACCATGTATGCTTAGTGGAATTGTTGTCCATTGATATTTTTTTATTCCTCCATAATAATGTGTTTTAAAGTATGCAAATCCTCCTTCTTCATATAATGGATTTGGCTTTAAGTCCAATCTTGGAGAATCCGCATGAGCTCCTACAATATTTATACCACTTTCCATGCCTTGTTTGCCAATTACTGCTAGATACATGCTTTTTTCTCTATTAATGTAATAAACTTTATCTCCTGCAGATAGAGTTTCATATTCACAAATGCATCTAAATCCATTTGATTCTGCTATTTCTTTTGCATTTGCAACAATTTCTCTTTCCGTCTTAGATTTATTTAAAAAATTGATATATCCTTCTGCATATGCAAAAATATTATTTAATTGTTCCCCTGTTTTATCTTCCCATGCATTTTCTCTTTTATAAAACAATCTATTTTTTAATTCTTCTACTTCTGACATTTCTCTCTCCCCTTTTTTTCAAATTATATCATTATTATAATTTGATTTTCAATATTTTTTATATATTATACACAAATATATTTTTTTAATTCTTAACCTACTGGTAATTTACTTATTTAAATGATATAATTTTTTTAATTGTTAATCATTTGAGGGAGGATGTATATGAATAATAGAGTATTGGTAACATTTTTACTTACCTTTTTTATAGTTGCAATATTTTTAGGTATTGCTTTTTTGCCTAAATTATTTAATAAACCTATAGAAAATGTAAACAATTCTGTTGTAAATGAAAATATAGAAAAACAGGTCACTGATTTTTAAATTTCAGTGACCTATTTTCTTAATAATATTAGTTTATCTACTAGAATGCAATTGGCAAACGCAGAAACAATTGCCTTCAAAGTTGCATATTCTCTAGTATCCTCTTCTTTAAATATTGGTTCTATTTCTTCTGTTGGATTAAATGCTTTTTTTAATGCTTTTTCTAACTCTTCACAAAATACATTATACCCATCTTCTACTGAATACGATTTTTTCATTGATTTTATTGATTCATTTATTTCTGATATACTCATTAGCCTTTTTAAAATGCATATAACAAATAAATATGCAAGATGAGTTTTACTATATTTTTTCTTTATTGGAGGCATTAAAACCTCTTGCTTTACATAGTTATTTATCATATTGGGTGTTATTACTGGTGTATTTTCTTCCTTTAAAAATATAGCCAAATTATTTTGTAATACACAAATTACCTGGTCAATGTACAATTCTATCTCTGGTAACTCATTCCAACGTGGGCAATGATAATCTATTAAATTTTGTGCTTCTATTTTCATTTTGTTATTCTCCTTTCGAAAGTTACAGTATTATAATAGCACATTTATTAATTTTGGTCAATTTGTGTATTTTTTTGGCAATGTCTTGACACTTTATATTTCGTAATATATAATGGTTTTGAAAACCAGATTATATGGTTTACTTAAAATCATAGGAGGATCTAATGAAAAATTATAAAGAAAATTATGACTATTATAATGTAGAAAAAGTAGATAGTATAAAGCAATTGTTGGAATCTGCTGCTGATGATGCTGGTGATAAAATCGCTTTTAAATATAAAGAAAATAAAGACGTTAAATGTGTTACTTACAATAACTTTTTGGAAGATGTTTATAGTTTGGGTACTGCTCTATTTTCTATCAATATGACTTCTTCTCATATTGCTGTTATAGGTGAAAATAGCTATCCTTGGCTTACAGTTTACTTGTCTGTTTTAAAAAGCAATGGTGTTGTTGTTCCTATAGATAAAGAACTTCCTTTACAGGATATTATAAATGTATTGGAAAATAGTGATAGCGAAGTTCTATTTTATGCCGAAAAATTCGGTAAATATATAGACGAAATTAGTAAAAAATTACCTAAAATAAAATACTTTATTGGTTTTTCTAATACCAATTCATCTGATAATATTCTTTCTTATAGTGAATTTATTGAAAAAGGGAGAGCATTATATAAATCTGGAAACACATCATATAGCTCAATAGAAGGCAGCCAAAATGAATTAAGATTACTTGTATACACCTCTGGAACTACTGGAATGGCAAAAGGTGTTATGCTTACTGAACATAACCTTGTAAGTCTTGTTTATTGCGGTTTACAAATTTCTACTGTATATGATACATGCTTATCTATTTTGCCATATCATCATACTTATGAAGGTGTTGCTGGAATTTTAGTTGGATTGCATCATCATTCTTGCATTTGTATTAATGATAGTCTTAAAAATGTTCTTAAAAATTTACAATTATTTAAACCTGATTACATATACGTTGTACCTGCTTTTGTGGAACTCTTTTATAAAAAGATATGGTCTAATGCTAAAGAAGGTAATAAGGATTTAGCTTTAAAGATTATGATTAAACTAAGCAATTTCTTAAGATTTTTTGGTATAGATATAAGGAGAAAATTATTTAAATCTATTCACAATGCTTTCGGTGGAAACCTTATAAAAATTGTAACGGGTGGCGCTCCTATTAGAGCAGAATTGGGTTCCTTTTTTGATAGCATTGGAATAAACCTAATAAACGGATATGGCATTACCGAATGTTCTCCTCTTGTTTCTGCAAATAGAGATTATTTTAATGATTGTGCAACTGTTGGCGTTCCTCTTTCTTGTGTAGAAATAAAATTTGAGAATGTAACACCAGAAGGTGATGGTGAAATTTGCGTTAAAGGCGATACTGTAATGCTTGGATATTACAAAAATGAGGAACTTACTAACGAAGTTTTACAAAATGGTTGGTTTAAAACCGGAGATTATGGAAGAATGAATGAAAAAGGTCAACTATTAATTACTGGTAGAAAGAAAAACCTTATAGTTTTAGAAAATGGAAAAAATGTTTTTCCTGAAGAAATAGAAAACTATATTATGCGTATTCCATATGTTTTAGAAGTTATAGTAAAAGGTATAGAGAACGAGGAAGGTGCAGAAACCGGACTTCTAGCTGAAGTATTTTTAAGTCAAGATAAAATTAAAGAATTACAAATTGAAAATGTTGAATCAACATTGAAAAAAGATATTTCAAATGCATGCTTACAACTTCCTATTTACAAAAAAATATCACAAATAGTTATAAGAGATAAAGAATTTGATAAAACAACAACAAATAAAATTAAAAGATAATTTTTACTCTGAATTTCATTCATAGCAAAATATACAGAGATATAAAATTTATAATATATCGTATCGGAGCAGTTATACAGCTGCTCCGATTATTAATATACCTATATTATCATTATATATTTGATTAAATTGTGATAGAGGTAATGGACTTTCTCCTATTCCTGCCTCGACAGTATAACTCGGTCTTCTATATTTTTGTAAAAACCAATCTTTATATCCTGCAAAACTTGATTCATATGGCACATCTGTTAGCTTATAACCACTAGCCTCTGCCATTTTCGTTCCAATATTATAGCTATTGATTGGCGCGTATTTTTGATACTGCCAATAAATTTCTTTCCCTTGCGTATGATATGAAATTGCTAATTCAAAATTATGCTCTAAAGTAAACTTGTATAAAGCTATTGCTTCCGGTTGGCTTAATGGTTTTTCTCCAACATAGTCCTTGGGAGCTGGTTTGTTAACTCCTTGAGAATATTTTATTTTTTTTGCAAATTCCCATCCTGCCGGAAATTGCAAATTTAAATCTACACCTGTGAGCTTTAAAAACTTCCAACCACAAAAAAATTAATAAAATGCAGTAATCATCTATATTACAGAGTATTTCTAATTTAAAGAAATATTCTGTTTTTTTGTGTTTTTATTGCTAGAATTGGAGTGGAAAAATGGAAGAAAAACAAAGAAATAAAGTTGGATATTATTCAGTAATACCATCAAAAATACTATATAATAAGGAGCTAAAAGCAAATGAAAAATTACTATATGCAATGATAACATCACTTGCATATAAAGAAGGCTATTGTTTTGCAACTAACAATTATTTTGCAGAAGAATTAGGAGTACATCCAAAAACAGTTTCAAGTTGGATTTCAGATTTAAGAGATAAAAATTATATAAAAGTTGAAATGGTTAGAAAAGAAAACAAGCAAATAATTCAAAGAAAAATTTATATAAATGATGTTCCATATCCGTTAAATAATGGATACCAGTATCAATCAAAAAATGGACAGGCTATCCATCAAAATATGGAAGATAATAATATAAAATTTAATAATAAAAATAATAATAAAGGTCATAGAAAATTTATATCCAATTATGAAAATCAGAGACAATATACTAAAGAATTTTTGGAGAGTTTGTATGCAAATTAAATATAAATTGGAAGAAATTTCTAGAAATTTTAGTAGAAATATGATATTATGGTTTCATCAAATATAAAGGAGCTGATTTAAACTTGAATACTAATAGTACAAACAAATTAATTGAAATTTTAGAATTAAAACAGATTAAATTTGATAAAGGTGAAAAATCTTTATTTAGAAAATATAGCTATTATCAAGTTATAAATGCATATAAAAACTTATTTGTAAAAGATATTGAATATATTGATACAATTAGAAGTAATATATTACAAAACAAAAATATAGAGTTTTATAAAAATGTTTTTAAGATAAAACCAGAAATAAAGACAGAAGAATTATATGAAAAAATATGTGATAAAATATGCGAAAAATATGGATTAAAATCTAATTCGTTACAAGAAAAAGAAGAAAATATAAGACAAATTCAATATCACCTACATAAATACAATAGTACAACAAAATATGGTGATTTTGTTAGAATGTATAAATTTGAACATGAATTAAGATTAATGCTTTTAAAATATACACTAATAATAGAGGAAAGTATGAAAAACATTTTTATTGCTTATCTAAATGACCATAATGCTAAAGCGGATTATTTAGTTAATATGCATAATTATAATACTTCATCAATAAAGAACAAAGCATTTGATACAATGAAACTAATAATAGGAAAATATGATAATACAAAATCAAAACCTATAAAAAGAAAAAGAGAGCAAAATATAACAGTGCCATATTGGATAATAATTAATGAATTAGCTATGAATCAAACTTATTATGCAATAGCAAACTTACAAGAAGATGATTCTAGAAATATTTTCTTAAACTGTACAAACTTTTTTACTAAATTAAATTTAACTAATGAGAAAAAGGGGAAAAGTGAAGCAATTAGAAAGAAAGAAGAAGCTCAAATAAATACTTTTAAAACAATTCTATGTTACTTAGGAGAGTTTAGAAATATGTTGGCACATAATCAGCCTATATATTGTTATAATATAGAATCTTTTGATATAAATAAAAGATATCCATTAGAATATGAATTACCAAAGACAAATAAAAACAAGAAATACTCAGACGGAAATTTTATACCAAAGTATAAACAGCAAATAAGCTTAAATGCTAAATTGATGAGAAATTTATCTGATTATTTTGGAGAGGATTCTTTTAATAAAAATAATTATACTAATTTAAATTTATCAAAAATAATATATATTATATATAAAATTTTAATAAACATAGATAAAAATACTGACTTTTATAATGAATTAAAAAATATATTTGTAAAATATAATATAATACTGAATGAGAAAAAATTTGAAATAGAAAATGTAGAAGAATGTATAAATTTATTAGAGGAAATAAAAAAGATTGAAGAGTTTGATTTAGAATACAAAGATATTATTTCAAAAATAGAAGCTAAAAAAGCATACAAAAATTTTCTGCATGGAAAAGATAACCAATTAAAAGATATAAAGAAAACTATACTTCAAAGATCAAAAAAAGTAAAAATAGTAACAAAAGAATCAAAGTATAAACCATTTTTAGAATCAAAAAGATATACAATGTTTACAGGAATAGATGAAAAATTTTTTAAAAATATTTTATAATAATATGGATATTTTTTTGTAAAAAATCATAAAATATTATAAATATATATTTACAACATAAACAATTTGTTGTATAATATATATGTAATTAAATTCCACGCGATGTGGGGGGAGAAGTTGGCTGAGGCTGCTTTTCTCTTTTTGTTTATAAAATATCTTCCAGCGGGCTAAAAAGGGTTTTAGGGATTTTGCCCTAAACAGCAAAAATGGTGTCAAAACACCAAGCTGGCGAATTTTGGGCACTAAAAAATGCTCTCCAAAATTCGTGACAAATAAATCTTTTCTAAAATTATATGTTATATTTTTTCTGTTAAATTTTGTATTTAAAATTTGTAGATATGTAAAATGAAAAATGGTATAATCATTTTGAACTGCATTAATATTACAATTAGCTTTTAGGACTATTAGTAATATTACGTACAAGGAATATAAAGAAAAAAATTAAGGAGGAATTGTTTATGGAAAGAAAATTTAATAAAGGAGATATTGTTCAACATTTTAAGAGAGAAAAAATGACAGAGGAACAATTAAAAGAAGAACCAAATTTATATTTATATGAAATTATTGGTACTGCAAGACACACTGAAAATAAAGAAGAATTAATGATTTATAAACCTTTATATACAACTGAATGTACAAATGGAGTTGATTTTGCTGCAAGACCATTAGAGATGTTTATGTCAGAAGTAGATCATGAAAAGTATCCAGAGATTAATCAGAAATATCGTTTTGAATTGAAGAAATAAGTTATATAGTAAAAAAATTATTTTATTGGAGAAAGGTTAGTATAATATATTAAATTTTAAACTCTATTATATTATACAAGGTATTAAGTAAATGAAAAATTATATAGATACATTAAATGAAACAATAAAATCATATTATAAGATTTTATCAGAAGATTTTCCAAAATTTTTAAATGAGTATATTAATACTCCAGAAATGTTAAAACAATCTAAAATAAGTGTAAGTTGTGGTACAATATATTCAAAAATGTATAAACAAATGTGGTATTCAAGTTTAGACCATAGTATTGCAGTAGCTTTAATAATATGGCATTTTACAAAAGATAGGAAGCAAACTTTATCAGGATTGTTCCATGATATTGCAACTCCAGTATTTAAGCATTCTATTGATTTTATGAATAAAGACTATGAAAAACAAGAATCTACTGAAGAATTAACTACAAAAATAATTAGTGAATCAAAAGAGATAATGGAGTTACTAAATAGAGATGGTATAAAAGTTGAAGAAGTAGCAGATTACCATATATATCCTATTGCAGATAATGATACGCCATGTCTTTCAAGTGATAGATTAGAATATACTTTATCTAATGGATTAGGAGCAACAGAAAAGATTTGGACTTTAGATGATGTAAAAGAAATTTATGATAATATAGAAATTCAAGAAGATGAAAATGGTATAGAAGAATTAGGCTTCAAAGATATTGCTATTGCAGAAAAATTTGTACATACAATGAGCATTTTATCAAGATTATATCGTAGAGAAAAAACACTTTTTACAATGCAAATGCTTGCTGATATTATGAGAATAATGTCCGATAATAATTTAATCAATATATCAGAAATGTATAATCTATCTGAAAAAGAAGTGATTGAAAAAATAGAAAAATGTAATGTAAAAAATATATCTAATGGTTTTGAAATATGGAAACATGCTACAGATATTTTAACAAGTGAAAAAATGCCTGAAGGAAAATACTTTGTAAATATTGAAAAAGTTAAAAAGAGATATATAAATCCGTTAGTTAGATATAACAATGAATATAAAAGAATAAAAGATATTTCAGAAAAAGCAACAAATGATATTAATGAAGCTCTTGAATATAAAACTGCTAAATATGTATTTTTAGATTTTGATTTTAAATAATGGAATATAAAGGGAATGTTCAAATGTAATATGCAGAAGATTTTGATATTTCGTACAAGTATTAGATTAATAAATTACAATTAATAATTTTTTTATAAAAAGAGCTGACAAATAAAATGGAGCACGTTATACTACTAGTAAATTTATATATGGAGGTAGTAGAAGTGGAAGAAAAACCTAGTGTTTTAAACGATTTATTTGTTAGTAGAGAGGAAAATATATGTGCTTTAACTGAATTTGATAAGAAAAGGATTAAAGAATTAACAAAGGATAATAATACTTATCAAATGCTCTTAGATAAGCTAGAAGATTTATCTAGTGATGATATATCAAAAGCTAAAGTTAAAGATAGTTTAGAAAGTTATATTGATAAGGTAAACGTAATAGGTTCTTATGAAAATGAAAAGTTTTATAAGATTGGATTTACAGATGCAATGAATTTAGTGTTTGAATGTATTAAACGAGAAATATAATATAAAGTAATTTTTATTGGATAAGCATATGGGAATAACCATATGTTTATTTTTTTTGTAAGAAATTTAAAATTTTTTGTTTTACCCGTCACATTTTTGATTTTGAATCGCTATTAAGGTTAAGAAGAAAATTTCAAATTGCCAATAACCTTTTTAAAATTTAATCGCTGTTAATAGTAGAAGGAAAAATAAAAAAAATTAGAATTGCCCGTAAGATTTTTGATTTTGAATTGCTGTTTATGTTAGGAAGAAAAAATTTTAATATTGCCCATAAAGTTTTTAGATTTCAGTTGTTGTTAATATTAGGAACAAAAAATTTAAAATTTACCCGTAAGATTTTTAAAGTTGAATCGCTGTTAAGGTTAGAAATAAAAAAATTAAAATTTTTTCATTTACCCGTAACGTTTTGGATTTTCAATTGCTGTTAATAGTAGAGAGATAAAAATTATTAAAAAATTTGGACAATTTAAAATTTTCTCGCCTATGTAATTAGATGGGCAAAATTGCACATTGACAAATACACTTGATTTAAGTGTCATAAAGAGCCATTTTCTTTAATATTCTGTATTAGCAAGAAAGGATTTGAATAAGTATGAATGAGGATAATAATAATACAAAAGAAAATAAATTAGAGTTCAATACATATTGCATTTTTACAGAAGAAAAACAAGATATTAGAGATACGATAGGATTAGTTTTTAAGGATTATTTAGAAAGTATAAAAGTAAAGAATAAGTAATTATATTAAAACAATTGCAAAATTTAATTGAGCACGTTACAATTTAAGCATAGATGATTACGGATAGGAGGTTAAATGCTGGATTTAAGAAGTCAAAATTTTAAAGTACGGAATGTATATCAGACTATCTAGAGAAGATGGCGACAAGCAAGAAAGCGAAAGTATCGGTAATCAAAGAAAAATTTTGCAAAGATATGTAAAGGAGAATAATTTATGTTTAGTTAAAGAATATGTTGATGATGGCATAAGTGGTACAACTTTTGATAGACCTTCATTTAATGAATTATTGCAAGATATTGAAAATAAAACAATTGATATGGTAATTACAAAAGACTTATCAAGACTTGGTAGGGATTACATTAAAACTGGTTTTTATTTGGAAGACTATTTTCCTAAAAATAATATTAGATATGTTGCAATAACAGATGGAATAGATACATATATAGATAGCACAAATAACGATATAACGCCTTTTAAAGCAATAATGAATGATATGTATGCTAAAGATATTTCCAAGAAAATTAGAAGTGTTTTGAAGGAAAAGCAAAAGCAAGGAGAATATATGTGTAGTATTTCAGCTTATGGTTACAAAAAGCATCCTACAATAAAAAATAAATTGATTGTAGATGAGCAGGTAAGGGATATTGTAGAAAAGATTTTTGATATGTATTCAAATGGACATGGTAGTGTAGAAATTGTAAATTATCTAAACTCAAATAAATTTCTATCTCCAACAGGTTATAGGAAAACAGGACTAGTGCAAGATAATACGTGGTCGAAATCTTCGATTTCGTGTCCACGGCTATATGCAAGCGAAGTCGCATGAAAACAAAACTAGCTATAATTGGAATGAAGTAACCTTATGCAATATGCTAAAAAATGAAGTCTATATAGGCAATACCGTTCAAAATAAAAGGTCTATAATATCATATAAAGTCAAGAAATTTAGAACTGTTGATAAAGAAGAACATATAAGAGTTGAAAATACCCATGAAGCTATTATTGACAAAGATACATTTGAAAAAGTGCAACGTATCATAGAAAAAAGAGGAACAAACACAAAACTTAAATATGATTATTTATTAAGAGGATTACTTTACTGTTATCATTGCAAAAGAAAGTTGCAAATAGTTCTAAAGAAGAACTCTAAAAGAAATGCAAAATCACATCCATATATAACTTGTAGTGATGCAAAAGAACGTGGATGTTATTCATTAAATATGAACTACGAGAAATTTGAAAAAAATATTATTTATGTTGTAAAAAAGATATGTCAAATATATGCTGACAAAGAAATTTTTTATTCAATTTATGAAAAATATCAAAATAAAACATCAGATATTCGAGAAGGATATAGGAAAAAAATAGAACAAATTGATAAAGCAATATTAGATATAAATAACAATTTAGACAAGATGTATATGGATAAATTAAGAGGTATTTTACAAGAAGAAGACTACGTTAGAGTATCACAAAAATTAAGTTTAGAAAGAACAAAATTAAATGAACAAAAGCAAGAATTAGAACAGAAATTAATTGGAACAAAAGACAAAATTGAAAACAAAAATCAAACAAAAGAAGAAAAAGAATTAGATGAATTAATAGAAAATTTTTTGAAATTAGAAAAAATTGATAAGATATATTTGTATCGATTAATTAATAAAATTGAGATTGATAAAGACAAAAATATTTACATATATTTTAATTTTTCAAAACTAAATTCTATTAATGAAAATCTAGATGAATTTATCAAAATTGAAGAATTAATTAATGAAAATCAAAAATGCAAAGTCGTGTAATATAAACAGTTACAAGACTTTGCAAAACGGTTGGAAGTTTTTAAAATCCACACCATTGATATTTGCTTTCCAACCATTTGGAAAGGATATTTTTGAATAATTATTGGCTATTTTTTTTGCACTTTCATATTCTTTTGTGTTACTTTTTATTGCTCCTGTTACTAAATCTACTCCATCCGGGTTTACCATTGGAACTACATATATTGAAGCTTGATTAAATATATTTCTTGCACTTTGTCCATATATATTAAAGTTATTTACAACTGATTTGCAAAAATTCTCTACAAATTTCATCATTAATAATGATGTAATCCACTCACTTGCATGTATTCCACCTGAATATATAACTTCTTTATTCCCATTTCCTATTTTTACATACGGGATATCTTTTCCCAATACGCTTTTCCCCATATTTCCAATATTCAAAAATGAATATCTTTTTCTTAAAGCTTTAATATTTGTTTGCATTAGCTCATATGTATAATTTAAATTTGTCGGCACAATATCTTTTGTATTTACTCGTCTTAACATTCTCATATATAACCACCTAATTATATATATTAAGAAAATAGAATTTTTGTTACTAATGAAACAGTAAAGTCTCGTAAGGTACTGATATTTCAGCACTTACAAGACTTTTCAACTTTGGTGTGCTTGAAGGGAATCGAACCCCCGACCTCTCCCTTAGGAGGGGAGCGCTCTATCCAACTGAGCTACAAACACATATATTTTTATTTTACACCATTAATTGTGTTTTGGCAAGGTATAACATTTACTTTTTATGTGTTTTTGTGCTATAATTTTATAGGTGATTTTTATGCAAAAAATGTTAAGTTATATGAGAAAAGCAATCGAAAATTATAATATGATAAATGAAGGAGATAAAATTGCTGTTGGTCTTTCTGGCGGAAAAGACTCTATTACCTTACTTATGGGTTTAAAGGCTTTGCAAAGATTCTATCCTAAGAAGTTCGAAGTAGTTGCAATAAGTGTTAATCCTGGATTTGAATTTTTTAATTCAGAATTTTTGAAAAGTGTTTGTGATAAAATCGGTGTAGAATTTATTGAGGAAAAAAGCTATATAAAAGAAATTGTTTTTGATATAAGGAAGGAAAAAAATCCTTGTTCTTTATGTGCCAACTTGCGTAGAGGAATTTTGAATTCTTCTGCAATCGCTCATGATTGTAACAAAATTGCTTTGGGGCATAATGAAGATGATGTTTTAGAAACATTTTTTTTGAATCTTTTATATGCTGGAAATTTGTCAACTTTTGCTCCAACTAGCTATATGGATAGGTCTAAAATAACTTTAATTAGACCTATGGTTTACATACCTGAAAAAGAAGTACGTAAATTTGTTAGAAGACAAGGAATAGAAGTAATGCCTAAAGTATGCCCTATGGATGGGGTTTCTAAAAGGGAATCTATAAAAGAGTTAATCTCTAAATTAGTTATAGAAATTCCAACCGTTAGAGCAAATATTATGGGTGCTATTAGAAGATCTAATATTAACGGTTGGAAAGAATTTTAAATTATTATTTTTACTGTAAACAAATCACCTTCTATTTTTATTTGCATTTTTCCTCCTTGCAAATTCACCAAATCTTTAGCTATTGAAAGACCGCAATCCATTGCCACCACTTGTTCTAGATTTATCTCCTCTAACAAATCGTTCCATTAGCTCTTCTGGTGTTATGTTTAACTCTTCTTTTGATATGTTTTTCATTGTAAATACTATTTTATCATTTTGCTCAACATTTACATATATTCTTGTCCCTTCTAAAGAATGTTTATATGCATTATTGTATATATTTTCTAATACTCTCCACATTTTTTTGCTATCTAATTGCGCAAAGATCCCCTCTTTTTCTATTTTGCTAATCAATTTTAAATCTTTACTCTCATACTTTTCTGCAAATTCTCCATTTGCTTGTAATATCATTTCTGCGAAATTCAATTTTTGTAAATTTACCGTTTCATTTCCAGAGCTTATTTTAGATGCTTCTATTAAATCTTCTGTTAAATTTTTTAATTTTTTTGATTTATTTTCTAGAATCTCTATATATTTTTGCGCATTTTCATTTTCTATATTTTCTTTTTTTAGAAGATTAGCATAATTTATTATTGAAGTAAGTGGAGTTTTTAAGTCATGTGATACATTTGTTATTAAGTCTGTTTTTAATCTTTCTGATTTAACCTTTTCATTTACTGCATTTTCTATGCCTTTTTTTATATTGTTTATGTCTTGGACCATATTTTTTAGGTATTTATTGTCTGTTTTTATTTCTGATTGATATTCTCCTGACACTATATTTCTTATTTTCTTTTCTATTTTATTATATTCTGAGACATTTTTTAAGAAAATAATTACTATTGCCACATATATCAAAATCACCAATGCTTTAATTTTAACATCATATATTACAATACCATAGTGTAATGTAGTTGCTGAAATTATTCCCATAGCTATTATTGTTACTACCACCACTATTATTATTAATTTATAATTTTCTTTTATTTTTTCTATAAAATTGGTTACTACTTTTTCATTTTGTGCTTTAGCTTGCTTTATATTTTTTACACTATTAAAAAATATTTCTGCTAAAATAGCATATAAAATAAGGCAAATTAATTCTATACTAATTTTTTCAAATATTGCTTCCATTCCTAATATCGTTAGTATTTTAACATCAAAAAAATCCGTGTAAATACCGCTTTTTATTGCTTTATATAAAAGTACTATAGATAATATTGAAAATATAACTACTCCGATTATATTTATCTTTATATTATGATTTGCTTTATAATAATTTTGTTGTATTGTTTTCATATAGCCATTATTATCTAAATTTACTTTTACATATATATCCAATACTTCAAATCTGGATTGGTCTGCTTTAAATCCATATTTCTGCAACACATCTATATTTGTATCTGGTACAGAATTTAAACTACAAATATAATATTGTAAACTTTCTTTAAATTCTGATTTTATATGTTCTTTATCCTGTATTACTGTTTTTAAATTGCTAAGTATTATATGTTTTCCCGTGTTTGTTGTAATATCTGCTATGTACTCTATATTTGAATTTTCTCTATTTATATATTCAAGTCCTGGGTAGCTTTCTAGCTCATCATTCCATATGCTCCAGTAAATAGCATCTTCCAAAGTTTCTATTTCATGCGTTATTGCACTTTTATATGATTCTGTTTGTAAAAAATTTGCTTTAGCAATTTCAGCCCAAGAAAATCGTCTTACATTTGAATATATATTGTTTCCTAAAATCCATAATATGATTACCGATATGAATAATAATAGTCTCGCTATATTTATTTTTGACTTTTTTCTGCTTTTTTTCATGCTTTATTTTCCCTTTCCTAAGATATAATAATATTTTTATATATTTTCTATCTTGTACCCTAGTCCCCACACAGCTTTTAGATATTTTGGTTCTTTAGGATTTATTTCTATTTTATCTCTTATATGGCTTATATGCACTACTACTTTTTTTTCATATCCGTCAAATGGCTCTTTCCAAACATTTTCATATATTTGCTTTATTGAAAATACTTGTCCTTTATTGCTTGCCAAAAAAAGTAATAATTTATATTCTATAGATGTAAGCTTTATTTTTTCTCCATCAACCATTACTTCTTTTGTTTTATCATTAATTTCTAGTCCGTCTATTATTATGTTATCATTTTCTATAAGATTTCCAAGCTTAGTATATCTTCTTATATTTGACTTAACTCTTGCTATTAATTCTAGCGGTTCAAATGGCTTAGTAATATAGTCATCCGCTCCTGCATTTAACCCGATTATTTTATCTATACTTTGTGACTTTGCAGATATAAATATTATTGGAACTGAATTTGTTTTTCTTATTTCTCGTGCCACTGCAATTCCATCTATTTTTGGCATCATTATATCTAACAATACTAAATGTATATCTTTTTTCTTTAAGATTTCAATAGCTTTTTCTCCATCATAACATTCAAATACATTATAACCCTCTTCTTCTAGATAAATTTTAATTGAGTCCGCTATTTCCTTATCATCATCCACTACTAATATATTATACATCCATTTTCACCTCATATATATTGCATGCATTCATTCTTTGCACATATTCAATTTTTCCGTTTATTGTTGACTTTATTTTTTCTTCGTTTACCCCATTATTACAAATTAAAATGAAGTTACTTTCTGTTTTTTCTATTTTATCATAATTTTCAACATCTATTATAATTGATTTATCCACTAATGTGAATAAATATAGGTCATCTAGTATTCTATTTTCCTTTGTATTAAAAACATAAATTATTGGCAAGTTTTTTTCTGCTATTTTTTCTGCTATATTATTATATTGTGAATATATATATTCTATTTTTGTATTTTTCACAAATGGACTGTATATTATTGTGAAAAATATTATTGATATTATAAATAATGTATGTTTGCAACTTGCACGTTTTCTTACAAATTCTCTTAAACAATATGCTATTGCAATTATCATTGATGAATATATTGGAATTATATATCTTGTTTCAATATACGGAGCTTTTAATACTATTGTTAATAAATAAATCAAAATTGGAGTTACCAGTAAAACCATTTCTCCATTCATTTTAATATCACTCTTTTTAGGTTTTATTGCTATAATTCCTGTTAAAATTATTATAAATGGCAATAACCCATTAAAGAATTCTTTATTTATCTTTTTGCAGTATCCTACTATATTTTTTATTATATCCACTTCTACAGTTACCCCTCTGTAGCCGAAAAATATATGTGATATTGCATATGGAAATATGAGTATATAAATAACTGATGATATAAATATTCCAATATTATATATCATCAGGTTTTTGTAATTCTTTTGCTTTATGCATTTTACTGTATATATTAAATATAATACAAATGCGTAAATAAAAAAGTAATAATGTGTTAGCCCTCCAAAAATCATAAATGTAGAAATCAAAAATATATTTATTGGTCTTATTTTTTCTTTATTATATATTTTCATATGTAAGAATGTAATTATTAATATATTTAAATTACATAGTTCATACATTCTTATATATAATGTACTATTTAAGCTAATTAGTGTAAGTCCATTAATTAATGTTGTCAATACTGCATATATTTTATTTTTAAATAATTCTTTTGATATTAGATATACCATTATACTTGATATTATAAATATTGTTATATTTAATAAAATTCCAGTCCATTTTGTAAATTTGTTTATTGTAAAAGTTGCAGATATTCTTAATAGTAAATAATACAGTGGAGGATGTACATCATTTTTTTGATTTTCATATACAGGTTTTATATTATAAATTTCATTGTTGTTAACTTCTAAATAATCTTCAAAATATTCTTTATTATGCCATTTATTTAAAAAATCCTCATTATCTGCAATATTTAGTTTATTATAATTCATTAGGCCATATGAGTACATTTCATCCATATGAAAGTATTGTTTTTGATACCCAAAATAAATTCTAATTAATATCTGAACTAATATAATTATTATTAAAATGATTGTTGTCTTTTTTCTCATCTTTATTCTCCCAATATTTTTCTCCATTTATCTCATCAATTAAATATAGTGGTCTATTTTTTGTTTGATTAAATGTTCTTCCTATATATTCACCTAATATTCCAATTAATGCAAATTGTATGCCCATAAAGAAGAGTATTAATGAAATAATTATTTGATATGGTTCTATTGTTTGTTTAATAATAACATATATTAGATTAATTAGCCAAGATGCAAATGTAATAAATGATATATATATTGGCCATCTTAATGGTGAAATAGAAAGTGATGTTATTCCATCTATTGCTAGGTCTATTAATTTTTTATAATTCCATTTTGTTACTCCTGCTATTCTTTTGTCCCTATCAAAATATATTGCCTTTTTGTTATATCCTATCCAACTAAAAATACTTTTTGAGCATCTTCCTGTTTCTCTTAATTTGCACATTGCTTGTACACATCTTTTATCTAATAATCTAAAATCTCCTGTATCCTTTTGTATTGGTATTTTAGTAAACTTTTGTAATGTTTTATAGTACATAGTTGATGTGAATTTTTTTAGCCATGTTTCTCCATCTCTTGTTTTTCTTGTTGCATACACATCGTCATATCCTTTTTCCCATTCCTGTATCATTTCTGGTATAAGTTCTGGTGGATCTTGCAAATCTGCATCCATTATTATTACTGCATCGCTTTTCCTAGAATAGTCTAATCCTGCTATTATAGCTATTTCCTTTCCAAAGTTTCTTGAAAACGATATATATTCAAATCTATTATCTTTTTTTCTTATTCCTTCTATTATTTTTAAACTATTATCTTTGCTTCCATCATTTATGAACAGTACTTCAATTCTATAATTTGTTAGCTTGTCTATTATAGATGTTAGTCTATTTCTTAAAAATAGAAGTGATTCTTCCTCATTATATATTGGAATTAATATTTTAATTGTTTTCATTTTTTCCCTACCTTTATTTTTTCTATATTAATATTATATTCTTTATATCACTTAAATATTAAATTTAAAGGCTAGAAAAAGTTAAAATTTAGTAAATTTTATTCAAATATTCTCTAATTGGCAAAACAGATCTCATTACGAGATCTGTTTTTTCTATGCCCATGGATTTGCAGATTCTGGATCTTTTATACCTACCATTAATCCTACAATTATATCACTCCATATTATTTAATTTCTGTAGACCATAGTCCATGTTTGTTGCAATAAGCATATACTTTTGAACCTGGTATATATTTAAATCTACATTCTGCATTTTGTTCTGGATATAGTTTGATTTTGCATATTTTCTCACCGGCAATCATTGCCAACCACTCTATATAATGCTCTTTATCCATTACATGATTTACTTTTACAAATATTTCATCTTCGACTTTTTCATACGTTGGTATATGTTTTTCGGCTACAGCATCCATGCTATTTGGAATAATTTCTTCCATTTTTTCTCCACAGCAAACTATACCACAATTATCGCAACTACAGTCCTTTAAAACTTCGACCAGCGCTCCACATTTAGAACATTTTTTTATAATTAATTTTTCCATAATATCTTTCCTCCTACTTTTTTAAGTTATTACAATAATATCATAGTCACTATAAAAAAGCTAGATATATTATATTATTTATCTTTTATTAATTTGTAAATATCTTTAAGTTGCAAGTGCTAGTTAATTTCTTTTAATTTAGCCGTCATGTCAAAATTATAAATATACTTACCATCAATTTTTTCATAAACTTCTCCAACTTTTGCATTTTTAGGTAAATCTATCTCAAATATAGAACACGGTCCACCATCACCATTTTCTGATATACAAACCGAATTCTCATCCATTACCCAAGCATAGCCATTTCCTTTCCAGCTTTTGTTATCTAAAAAATTCTTTCTTCTCTCATATAAGTTATATTCTTCTAATACTTTGTCATTTTCATTCATACCTTTACCTTCATCCATCATATTTTTTAATGCATTTTTTAAATCTCTAATAAATTCCTTTATGAAACCATTACTATTATTATTGTTTCTTTCAAATATATTTAAGTCCAATATTTCACCTCCTATTTTTCTAATTTACTTTCTCCTGTTGCATAATTAATAATAATTCCATTTTGCACATTATATACATATACATTAAATTGTAATTTTCCATTGTCTTCAATAGAATATGCTTCAATATTTACACCATTTGCTAATTTATTTTCGCCCTCAAAATATGGGGTAACTCTATATAGGACATGGTTAGTTTGATTTTCCTTCAAATAATTATAAACCTGATCTTCAAATTGTTTCATTCCATTTATATTAAAGCTTTGTGTCCCTGTCATTATGTTTCTTTTATCCACATCTATTCCACCTAATTTCCACGCAATTATATGACATCTATGATATAGATATCCTCCTGGAATAGTGTTTGTGTTATATTTTTGTTGTTTAAATCCTGTTGGTGTAATTGAAGAATAATCATCTTTTTCGTCATCTTCATTAGCCTTTTTCCAACTAGTTTTTATCATTGCCCTTCCGCACTCTGCCATTTTCTAAATCAGAATAATAATCTTTCTGTATACTTATGTCTTGCGCAGTAAATTGAGGCACATTGTTGTTTATTTCAATAAATATTTCTCCACTGTATTTTGGAATATTTGATATAGCGTAAGAAATTTTGTCGTTTTCTATAATATTGCTTGTTTGGTTTCCCTTTCCAATGTTAAAATTTACGCTTACAGCAGTTATTATAATATATAACAATATTATTGCAATACGCTTTAATTTTTTTTTATTTTTATTCATACATTTCACCCATATATTTAATATCATAATATATGATTTTTTTCAATATTTGTATAGCTTGATTTTCCTATATTGCTCTATGCCAACCTGTACACAGTGATACTTGGAATGGAGACATTCCTCAACCTTTCTCCTTCCTCTTTTATTTTTTCTATAAAAATATTCTATCAAATCGGTATCTTTTATTCATTTTTTTAAATTACCCTACTAAAAGTTTATACAAATTTATATCAATTTTAAATATTTTTCAATATTTTGAACATATTTTTTTAGAAAACCTTTTTTTATATTTGGTAGTATATGCAAGAAAACCACTTTTCTATGAAACCTTTATTGTACCCAATTGTAAAAAAGAGACTCAAACTTACGACCTTCGGGTTATGAGCGAGGTTTGACCGGTTTTTGTGGTTTTGTGAAAATTAGAGTTTTTGTTGGTATTTCAGTAAATCTATTGATTTCGGTTTCTAGAACATTTGTGCATTTTTAGGGCATTTTTTGAGGGTTTATTACCCAATTTTTTCCCAACTCATAATGTACGTCTGTTCGTATTCAAAATTAGTATTTGCTGAGTTTTTGAAAAGCAATTTTTTGCTATTAAAATTTTAATTTTTATGGAGGTTTTAGATATGAATAATTTTAGAGAAGTTAATGATGATATTTTGAAGGAATGGTTAATGTTTAGAGAGGATGATTTAGCATCACTAACGTGTGATGAAGATAGAAAACATTTTGTTTATTTTGATGAAATTAGTGAAAATATTTTAAGAAATGTTCCTAAGGAGAATAAAAAGTATGTGCAGAAACAATTAAATAAATTGGATGAAAATTTTATGGATTATATTTTTTATTGGAATGAGAAGTATTATAGAAACGGTTTTGTTGATGGAGTGCAGTTGATTGGTGGATGTTTTGCAGAATAGAGAAAAGCCCTATTGGGCTTTTTTCTATAAAGATAATTCTCTAATAGCATTAACTATTGAATCTGTATTCCATTTTACTATTCTATCAGCCGCATTTTTTACCTTAGATGATGTTTTTTCTGATCCCCATGGTTCAACTGCTAGTATTGGTTTTCCCATATTTTGTGCTATTTCAATCTCTTTATCAATCCATTTACTATAACTTGAATAAACTCCTGCAAGAATAATAACTACATGTGCGTATTTAACTTGATTTTTAATTGCTTCATATAATTCTTTACTATTTGATGCATTATGTATAGGATTATCTTTAGGTACAGAATAATTTTTATAATCAAAATATTTTGCTTCATCTAGCATTGATGTTAAGTTATTATATGTATTACTATACGTCCATGAATGGCTTATAAATAAATTATATGTTTTTATGCTCATATTTACACCTCCTTTATATTCTATTTTTATTTACGAGTTTCCAATAGTGAATACCTAATGGTGTCAATTTACATCCTTTATTATTCATAGCTGCATAATACATATGTTTTTCTTCAACTGGAACCACTAAATTAACCCTATTATATTTTTGTAAAACCTCAAACTTTTTGCCATTTTCCTCATCATATTCCTCTGAATCTGGTTCATATGTTGGATTTAAGTTAAATATATCAGATGGATTTTTAAATAAATCTGTTATCTTTCTTAAATCTTCTACAGATATACTTGGTATATTTTTTCTTAACGAAACAAACTCTTTAACATTTGTTTTAAATATAGGTCTTTGCTCCCATGCTCCTAAAGATTGATCAATATGCGCATATACACTTCCTGGTGTAACATCACCTATAAGATTTGAAGCAGCACCATATAATGCATCAACTAATAAATTTGTAAATACACCTGTATCTTTGTCTTCAATAGCATATTGTTCTTTACTACATGCTGTTAATATAGTAGTACCTTCTGATAATACAGATAATGAATCATTATACTGAGAGCTTCCAGCATCTCCAGAATGACAACTATCTAATATTATTATTTTATTCTTAGCATCTGATTTATTAACTATTGTCATTAGAGAATTTAAATCCATTCCTTCATCTCCCCTTTGGCATTCACTTGTAACTATATATCCTCCTGTACTTTCAATATATCCATGTCCAGAGTAATAGAACAATGCTATTTCCGAATCATCTGCAAATAATTTTTCAATATTATCTTTTAACATACTTTTATTTATAGCAGTACTTTCATCGACAGCTGTCATAAGATTAACATCAAAATTTAATGTTCCATCTGCATTTCTTTCTAAAACCTTACTCAAATTATATGCGTCATTTACACAACCACTTAAATCATTATCTCCTCCATAATAATTTATTCCTACGATTAATGCTTTTCTCATACTATTCTCCTCTCTTAATTATTTTTATGATCCTTTAATTCCCCTGTACTTAACCATTCTCTCAATGTTGAATATTTATTTTTGTCATTAACATCGTTAACCCAGAATTCATATTTTCCATTATTAGCTGTATTATAATCTATGTATGGATACATACCTAAATATTCCATTCCCTTATATTGACTGCTTTGTTCTTTTAATATAGGCAATATAGCGGCTCTATTCTTTTTACCATCTGCATATCCAAGCTCCCAAGGACACCATTTTGAATTAACTACATTTCCTGTTGCAATAAAAGATAATCCTGAACAACTATTAATTCTATTTTTTAAAATCCTAGCTGTATCTGCAGATACATTTTCTCTGTTTTGTAGGTTTTCTTCTTTCCAATCAATGTAAACTTCATATCCTGATTCTTCAAATATTTTATATAAAACCTCCACTAACTCTTTATCCATGTAGCTATGCGATATAAATAAATCATATTTCTTATTTACTTCAAACTGCTTATTTTCTAGAACTGAATACTTATATACACCCGTACCAATTTTGGTTTTAAGAAATGCTTCATTTAAAATCATAATTTTCACCTCCATATACATATTTAATTATATATATCATGTTTTTATCAAAAAATTTGTCGAAACTTGTCTTTTATTATCAAAAAAGCAAAATAATCCTGTAATTATTAACTACTCTCATACTTTGCTTTTCTTTTGTAACCTTATTCTAAATATTCTTTTAATCCATCAACTAACTTATACACTTTAGTCATTGGATTTCTTTGTGATGCTTGTCCATCTTTATTTAATTCTTCCATATATTCGCAATTCTTTATTGCTGTATGTAAATTTCCTTCATTTGTAATCTTATCAAATATATTTTTATCATTTTTTACATACTCACCTAGCTCTTTTTTCTGAAACTCTTTGCTAAGTTCTTGTAGCACATCATCTTTTGAAATATATCTATTTACTTTCTTAAAATGTGCCAATAACCAAACTTCAAAATTTGGATTAGACCAAGCAACATTGTAATCACAGTTTTTTATTGCAGAATCAAATTGTTCATCATTATAATCATCTTTATCGAATACTACCCAAACTTGTCCATACACCTTATTTGAATGATTAATAGTTCTTTGAGTGTATTTTACCAAAGATGTTGTATTCATCCCCGTACCTTTTACGTCAATACTAGGAATTAAAACTTCAACTTTATTTCCGTATTTTTTATTTATTGCTTGCTTTAAACCATTAAAGTAATTAGGTTCTGTTTGTTTTCCCTCACATACTATCAGATAATTTGCTGGTGCTACTTGCAAAAAATCTGATTTTCTTCTATTACTTTTTAATTCTTTACTTTTCATTTATAATATATTAAAGTCCTCTAAAACTGGAATAGCACCATATCTTCCAGACAAATAATCTTTATTATAAGTTGCATCATTTCTAACTTTTGTATCTTTAATTTTATAATCTGACAAAGAATAAATTGTAGAAATCCCATCTTTATCTTTTTCAGCAAACCATATCTCATCTCTTCTAAAAGTATCTTTGTTTAAATTTACAGTATCATGTGTTGAATATATCAACTGACCATTTCCAATATTTGTTTCTTCTTTATGAAATAAATTTATTATATATCTTGTTAATAATGGATGTAGCTTTGCATCTAGTTCATCAATAAATAAAACCATTCCAAACTTTAATGCATCCATAAAGAAATCAAATAGGTGAAACATTTTTCTTGTTCCGTTTGATTCAAGTTCTAACGGTAATGCTTTAATAATTCCATTTTCTCCTTTATGAATTAATTCTATTTTTACAACGCCATTATTGTTTTTTACTGCTTCAATTGAGTCTGGTGTAATTTTTATTCCTTCTATACCTGACTCAAAGGTTTTAATAAATCTTATTAATTCATTTTTATATTTTTCATCACTTAATATTTTTAGAGATATTCTATTATTTATATTGTTTTCAAATAATGGATTTCCCAAGTCCAAATAATTCGCATTTATAAACCACGTAACAACATTATTAAAATCTTCATTATTGCTGTCTATTTTACTAAATATATTTAAAAACAATGTTCTACTATCTATATTTGCATATTCTGTAGTTTTGTTATTATTTTTTAGACTTACTATATTATTTTCTCTTTCAAATATTGTGTAAAATTTATTTACTCTCTTTTCAAATAACCATTCTGAAATAATGTTATCTTTTAATACCTCAAAACCATATTTATATATTTTCCCATTTTTAGCAAGTATTTCAACTTCTAAACTAATTGGATCATCATTAATCATATAAGTAAAAACATTTTCTTCCATTGGAGTATTTTTTCTCGAATCATCTGTCTTTAAAATTCTGTTTCGCATATAACCAAATGCTTGTAGCACATTAGTTTTTCCACTAGCGTTAGCACCATAAATTGCAGATACTTTTAAATATTCACCATTATCAATTTTAGCAACATTATATTCATGTTCTTTTAGTGATGTTGCTTCCATATCTAAACAATTTTCATTTTTAAAAGATTTGAAATTTTTAAAACTAAATCTTATTAACATTTTAAAATCCTCCTTTACTTTATATATTATATGCTAAAATTTAAAAAATATCAATATCTTTGAGAAAATTTCTCAAAGATATTGATATTTTTATTTTTTTACATGTTATATTCCCATAAACTTAAATGACCTTTTTTACATCTATTGGATTTTCAAATACTTCAACATCTGACACTTGCCATCCATAGTTTTCTTGAAAAGAACTTTTAGTATAAATATCTCTATTTTCTTTTAACAATAATTCTTTGAATTCTGGAGACATCTTTATACAATCTACTAATTTTACTTTCCCTAAAATTTTTCCATATGGTAATTCTTTTGGAAGATATTTTTCTAATCTTTTCATTGCTTCTTTATCTATACCTTTTCCTGCATGTATTAATAAATCTCCTCTATATTTTGTTTGCCAACTTCTAAATTCAAATCTTTTATCACCTTGCATTATTAAAGTTGCCCAAGGCTGTTTAATTGTTAATGCTTTCATTATTAGCTAACTCCTTTATCCTATTATCTTCCCATTCATCATATTTGTTTTTGTATTCCTCTTCATCACTTGCTAATATCTCTGTACCATCATCAAAAATAATTAAGATTTTATTAAAATCATTTCCACCAAAATGTAAGTAATCTTGTCCACCATCAATATAACAATTATTACATTTACAGCTTACCAAGTCATGTCTGTATTTTGATTTAATAATTTCATTACAATTCAAACATTTTATTTTCATTCTTTCTCTCCATTAATTAGCTTTAAATCTTTTAATTTTTTAGCAATATTATAATATTCAACTTTTGACAAAACTTTTTCTATTGCTTGTTTATATTTTTCTTGATTATCTATTGATTCTTTTTCAATTTCTTTGAGCTCTTTTTTTATTATATCTTCCATCTTATTATAATAATCTTTATTAATATCTAAAAATGCATATTTATTTGCCTCTTTTAGTTTATCTTTATCCACATAATTGCAAAAACAAATTAAAGTAAGCTTTTCTATAATATATTTAAATATTGCTAAATCTCGAAAAGTTTCATCAACTATTATATTTTCTTCATAAAATATTTCTAAAAATAAAATTGGTAAAACCATTATTACATTAAGATATAATAAAGCGACATCTGTTTTTTCTCTTTCAAAAAATCTTAGCATATTCCTATGAATTGTTGGATGAGCAAATTTGGATAAGACATTATATATTTTGTTATAATCTTCTTCTATATTCTCATATTTTTTTAATATTATTTTTCTTAAATAACTTTGTGATAAATAATCCTTTGCTTTTTTATTTATCTTTCTTCTTTCAAGATAACACTCATAACTATCTTCTTTACAATATTCTTTTCTTACATTTGCATCTATTCTAATTCCAAATAGCATCATCATTAATTCAAATGCATTCCTTGTTAGAACTATTCCATCCAATAATCTATTATTATCTACTAGCCTATATGCACGTTTATAAGTATCAATACAATCATTGAATAATTCAATTTCTATAGAATCATTTGTCTTTTCTCGAGCTTCTTGTAATTTGTTTATAAATATATTGTTTATATCCTCAAAAACATCCTTTATTTCATTATTCATTTATCCTATCATCTCTTTACATTTTAACTCAGCTTGTCTTATAACAGTTTGAACTGCTTTTTCACTTTTGTTAGGTGGATAATTATATTTAATTAAAAGCTTCTTAATTTCAATTCTCATTTTGGCTCTTGCATCTTTTCTAATATCCCAATCTATAGTCATATTACTATTAACCGTTTCTACAAGTTCTTTTGCTATTTGAACTAGGATTTCATCTTTCATTAGTTCTTTAACTTCTGGATCATCACCTAACGCATCAAAGAATGCTTTTTCTTCTGATGACAAATTAAATTCATTTCCTGCTTTTAATTCTTCTTCAATTTCATTTTTTAAGTTTATTAATTCTTCAATTATTTTTTGTATATCTTCTACACTTGTCCTCTCATTATATGTTGCTGCAATTTTTTGAAACTTTGTTGAGAACTTTTCCATCATAACAACATTTTGTCTCCCTATTTGATTTACATACTCTTTTAATGCTCTATTTAATACCTCAACTGCAATGTTTTTCTTCTGCATTTTTGCTAACTTATTTAAAATCTCATTACTTAATAGCGCTAATTGATTGCTGTTATGTACTTCACCTATTTGTAGCATCTCATCATCTTGTATTGCTCTTTCTAACATCTTTGCTACATTATCATTTATCTCCTTAACGTCTATTTTATCTCCACTTAATTTTGATATAAATGATCTTACAGCTATAAAAAATAATATTTCATCTTTTAGTTCTTGTGATAAAGCTCCTGTACATAAAGCATACAGACTTTTAACATCATAACTATATTTCATAAATGCTTTTTTCTTTTCTTCTGTTTCTAACATCCAGTTTGCACCTGCCATTATTATTTCGTATTTATCACTATCTGTTGTTGTAGCAAAGTGTCCATAATAGAATCCTTTAAATAAATCTCTTATAAGTTCTACTTTATCATTTAAAACTTTTACTAATTCACTATTATCTACAATCTTGCCTTGGTCTCTCTTTGTATATGTTTTCAAAGCATCTAGCAACCATCTTTTTAGTCCTATGTAATCAACAATTAAACCACCAGTCTTATCTTTATAAACTCTGTTTACCCTTGCGATTGCTTGCATTAAATTATGAGCTTTCATAGGTTTGTCCACATACATTGTTCCAAGTCCAGGCACGTCAAATCCCGTTAACCACATATCTACAACTATTGCAATTTTGAAGCTAGACTCCATATCTTTAAAATCAACTTCTAATTGCTTTTTATCTTTCTTAGAACCTATTGCTTTTTGCATTTCTTCATCATCTTTATTGTTAGATGTTATTATCATATTGACCTTGTTTTTCCATTCTGGTCTAAGTTCTAAGAATTTGTTATACATTGTAAATGCAGATTGTCTTGAATATGCTACAACCATTGCTTTATTAGCCACACTTGTTTCTATTTCCTCATAATGCTTTATAATATCTTTAACTATCATTTCTAATCTATCTGGATCTTCTATTATTTGTTTCATTGTAGCCATTGCTTTTTTAGACTCTGCTATTTTATAGTCATCAATACCTTCTTCTGTTTCAAGCATATTGTAATAATCATCTATCTCATCTAATATCTTTTGATTTAGTCCAACTCTAGCCATTCTTGATTCATACATAATTGGTACTGTTGCACCATCCATAATTGCTTGTGTCATATCGTATGTATCTATTATATCTCCAAACACATTAGTTGTTGACTTGTCTTTTGTTTCAACAGGTGTTCCTGTAAATCCAATATATGTTGCATTTGGAAAAGCATCATGCAAATACTTAGCTGTTCCATATTTTTTATATGCTTCCATTTTAGCTTTATCAAATTTTATTGTTGCATCTAATCCGTAATGGCTTCTATGTGCTTCATCTACTAAAACTAAAATATCGTCTCTTTGGCTAAATACTCCTGTTTCTTCTTCAAATTTCTGTAATGTAGTAAAGAATATTCCACCAGATTTTCTGCCTTCTAATTTCTCGTTTAAATCTTGTCTATTTTCAATTTGTACTGGTTCTTGTTTTAAATATTCAGAGCATTTTGCGAATGTTGTAAATAACTGATTATCTAAATCATTTCTATCTGTTACAACCACTATACTTGGATTATTTAATACTTTTATCATATTACCAGCATAAAATACCATTGAAAAGCTCTTTCCACTTCCTTGTGTATGCCAAAGTAATCCAGCTTTTCCCGTTTTGTTATCTATTGCATTTTCTGTACTGGCTATAGCTTTCTTAACTCCAAAATATTGATGATATGCTGATAAAATTTTACTATCTTCACTCCATAATATAAAATTACTTATAATATCTAATAATCTATCTTTTCTAAGCATTCCATTGAATAGAGTTTTATAGGTAGGCATATTCTCTAATACTTCATCTGTATCTTCAACCTTTTTCCATTCCGAAAATCTACTCCATGGACTGGTGATAGTTCCTGCTCTTGCTTGTACTCCATCACTTACAATCATAAACTGGTTATAATAGAATAGTGATGGTATATGTACTTCTTGATAACCTTTTAATTGATTATATCCATCTATTAACTTAACATCTTCTCTTACTGTTGATTTTAGTTCAACAACAACTAAAGGCATACCATTTATAAATATAATTATGTCTGGTCTTTTTTCACTATGCTCACTGATTGTATATTGGTTAATTGCTTTGAATGTATTATTTTGGATATTTTCAAAATCTATTATTTTAATAGTTTTATATTTTGTTTCTCCATCTTCTTGAATTGGTACAGGAATTCCTTCTAATAAATATTTAGTAAATTGCTTATTGTTTAATATAGTATTGTTATTGTCTAAGTTTCTAATTGTTCTTATAACTTCTTGTATTTGTTCCAATTCAATTCCTCTATTCATTCTTTCTATTGCTTCCAAAAGCTCTTCTTCTAACAATACTTTAGAGAAATCTGTACGTTCCATTTCATATCCATTTATACATTCATATTCTAATTCTTTTAACATGTCCATTGTTACATTTTCTAGTGTTTCTTCATCAAACATAATTTGCCCCCTAAATTATAGTTTACTCAACTTTGTTTAGTTTTCCATTTATATACCTATAGCTTCCAAATTCTATATGCCCCTTTGTCAAATTCATACCAACAACATATGACTTTGTTAATTTATTTACACCTATAAAAGTCATCGGTGTTGCATGTTCTACTTTATATACCATTGAAACAATTATAGGCATTTCATTTATTTTTGCATCAATTTCAATTGTATTTTTAGTTATTTCATCGTATATAGATAAAGTATAATCATCATATTTATTTTCTTCTATAAAATCTTTTACAATTGATGATCCACCATCTGTTATAGCTAAATCAATATCGTTTATTTTCCATATAGTATCTCCAGTAAGTTGATGTTTTTTCTTTTCATAATCTGAATTCATAATATTACTCCTTTTATACAAATCATAATTTGTCTGACTAAATTTCTATTATTCTGGCGCAGAAAATCCAATTTTTCTTTTAGGATGTTCCTCTTCAATTGGTAACGCTGTTAATAAGAAATTTAGTTGATTAATATGTTGTATAAGTGTTGATTTTTGTCCATTCACTATTCCTTTGAATACTAAAACAACAGACTTTTCATATGTAATTTCTTCTACTTGCATTAAAATAGATTGTCCAAAGTTAGTAAGCATTACACCCACTGTATGTTCTTTATCTAGTGTTTTCTCGAATTCCTGAATATATTTTTTTATAATTTCAAACTGTGTATCTGAAAACATATGTTGAGTAGGTAAATCCATATTTTCAATAATGTTACTATAATCTGGTATTTCAATTCTTGGTATATCAATCTTTGGTAAATTGACTTTTGGTATTTCCATTTCTATTCCTCCTTATATTATATTTTATCTAAATTTATTTCTCCATTCATTAGTTTGGGTAATAATATATCTCGTAATTGTTCTAATCTTTTATTTTCCTCAATTATATTTTTATATTTATTCATAATATTAGTAAATATATTTTCATATTCTCTATTCTTTGATTCTGTTCCAATTACAAATTCAATTTTATTCATGTTTTCTTGATTTATCTTTGGTTGAACAGCTCCTGTTATCATACTTTCAATGTTTATTTTTCTTAAAGCAAAAACTAAAAATTCTGTAGAAATTTTCTCTCCCTTTAGAACATGTGCATGATTATTTATCCAATTCTTTCCCCATATATATTGTAATACTGGATAGCCTTCATCTGTTTTTACTGTGCCATCTTCTCCCATCAACAAATATGTATCATCAAAAATATAATCATCTACATAATCAATTATTGATGTTGCTCCATAATATGGATATAAACCTTGATGTAACTCTCTTTCTCTCCTAGACATGGGTTTTCTTTTTGAATCATAATTGCTTACTGCATCACCCAATTTCACTATTCTATATCCATCAGGTAATTCTTTTTTATATTTATCAAAATTTTCGAAATATAATTGATCACCTATCTTAAACAAATTATCATTTATCTGATTATTTAGTTTTATTTTTTCATCGATGTTTGATAATATTTTTACTATTTTTTCTTGCTCTTTTAGACTTGGAATATTAATTTTTATATTTTCAATTACTTCTCTTTTAGCAATATTTACTTGAACACTTCCCATAGAGCGAGATATTATAGAATTATATCCATAATCACTTTTTAAAAAGTAAAACAAATATTCTGGTAGCACTATGTCTGTATTAACTCTTAAAATTAATAAAGCTTGGCTTATTATACCTATTGGGTCCTTTTCTGATATCAAATCAACTTTTCCTATTGTTCCTGAACAACTTATTATTAAATCTTTTGGTTTTACTGTAAATCTTTTCATTTGACTGTATTTTTCTTCATCTATGTAATATCTAAACTCTCTAGTAGCATATATTGCATGTTGTTGTTCATATACTGGTATTCCTGTACTCTTTAATTCATTCCTTTTTAAACTTGAACCAAAAGGACCTCTTATATAGCCTTTATCTTGTAAAATTTCTTTTAACCTATATTCCATATCCAATAGCCTCCAAATTCTTCTTAATTTCTTCTTCTAACTTATGAGACTCTTCGAATTGTGCTTTTAATTCAGTTGTTATTGTTTTCATTTTTTCTTCAAAAGGTATTCCATCGTCTTCTTGTTCTTCTGTTCCTACATATCTACCTGGTGTAAGGACATAATTGTTTTCTTCTATTTCTTTTATTGTAGATACTTTACAGTATCCTGCTACATCTTCATAATTTTGATTGTTTTGGAAATTATGATATGTATCTGCAATTTTAGATATATCGTCTTCATTTAGTTCTCTTAATTTTCTTGTTACCATTGTTCCAAAATTTCTTGCATCTATAAACAATGTTTTTCCTTTTTGTTTCTTGTTTCTATTTAAAATCCATATACTACAAGGTATTGTAACTGTGTAAAATAAATTAGATGGCATTGATAATATACAATCTACTAAATCTGCCTCTATTAAATTTTTTCTGATTACCTCTTCTTGTCCCCCTGCTGATAAAGAGCCATTCGCAAGTATTATTGCTGCTTTACCATTCATAGATAATTTTGATACCATATGTTCAACCCAAGCAAAGTTAGCATTTCCTTTTGGTGGTATTCCATATTTCCATCTAGGATCATCTAATAATTTTTCTTGTCCCCAGTCACTAATATTGAATGGAGGATTTGCTAATACAAAATCTGCTTTTAAGTCTTTGTGTAAATCATTATGAAATGTATCGTCTGCGAACTTTCCCAATCCGTCATTATTTATCCCTCTAATAGCTAGATTCATCTTCGCTAATTTCCATGTTGTTGGATTTTTTTCTTGTCCATATATAGTTAAATTTCTTGCATTACCATTGTGTCTGTGAATGAATTTTATACTTTGTACAAACATTCCCCCAGAGCCACATGCAGGGTCATAAATTCTACCTTGATATGGTTCAAGAATCTCAACCATTGTTCTAACTAAGCAGGCTGGTGTATAGAACTCTCCACCTTTTTGTAACTCGTTAGATGCAAATTGTCCTAAGAAATATTCATATATTCTTCCTAAAATATCTTTATCTTGTGCTTCTTTACTTCCAATTTTTATATTAGTAAATAAATCTATAATTTCCCCTAAATTTACATTTCTATAATTTGGGCTATTAAATTCTTTAACTAAAACACCTTTTAAAGATGGATTTTCTCTTTCTATTTCTTCCAAAGCATCATCAATAATTTGTCCTATGTGAGGATCCTTAGAATGAGCATTTAAATATTCCCATCTAGCTCTAGCTGGAACATAAAATACATTATCTGCCTCATAACTGTCTCTATCTTCTTCAAGTCCATAACCATCTTTTACTAAGATTTGATATTTCTCTTCAAATGCATCAGAAATATATTTTAAAAATATTAATCCTAATATTATAAATTTATAATCCGAAACAGGAACAGCTCCTCTCATTTTATCTGCTGATTCCCATAATTTTTTTTCTAGTTTTATTAATTCTTCTTCCTTCATTTTTGCACCTCAAATATTTATAATAATTCTATTATATTTTATATCACAAAACGACAAATTTCTCAACAGGTACTTCTAAATATTTACAATTAATTCCTATGAAAAAAATGATCATATATATAGCCTGCCTCTATATACTTTTCTGTCAATTCCATTTTCTTCTTTTCTAATAGTTCTAGATATTTTTGTTTAAACACATTTTTACAAATCCATTTTACACCTTCTTTTGAAATTACAATTTTATTATTTATTAAAAATTTGTATTCTTCTAATCCACTATCACACATTCTTTTAATGGCTTTTATTATAGTAATTTCTTCTCTATTAAAATATTTGCATAGTTGTTTTATATCCATATCTTCATTCCACCAATTTTCTTCATGCTCTATTTTTAATAATTCTTCATATTGTTTTATTCTATCTTCAAAAAATTCTACATCAGCATCAATTAATGATTTTTCTTTATTAAAATACACTTGTAACAACCATGCATATCCTTCATCTAAAATAAAATATTTTCTACTTTTTACTTTCTCACTTCTCCATCTGCAAGTTGGATGCTTTTTTAACATTACATTTACAGCTTTTCTTAAATCTCCATGTGTTATTTCTTTTCCACATTTAGTAGTAACACCCAACAATTTAATTCTCTTTAAAATTTTATTATAAGATACAAAAATACTCTCTAAAGCTTGCTCTGAATCTCTGTACACTTTTCATCACTTCCTTACTATAAAAATCTATTAATGCTAGTTTACAAAGCATTAATAACAAGCAAAATTTATTTTGCTCGAATATAGGTAGTATTTTTTAGTACCTAATATTCGCCAGCGTGGTGTTTTGACACCATTTTTGCTGTTTAGGGAAAAATCCCTAAAACCCTTTTTGGCTCTCCGAGGGAATTTTTTTATTCATTTTTTCATAATTTTTGTTTAAATTTTAGAAAAAGTCTGAACAAAAAATTCAAACTTTTCATATTTACAATTGTTATAATTTATATTATAATTTTATTAGGTTTTAAGATTGAGTTAGCAAATAGTTTGGTCGCTTATGCTAACTTTTTCTTTTGCTTTTATTTCTTCTGCAATTGAAATTCCATAACACATTTCATTCAGAACTTCAACAATTTCTTCTGAAATTTCTGTATCATCTTCAGTAGATAATTGTTCAATTAATTGCTCTTTATTATATCTTGTTGTAATAACAATTGGTAATTCATTATCATATCTATTACTAATAATTTTATTTAATTTTTCTAAAGCCCATTTGCTTAAATTTTCACTACCAAAATCATCAATAATTAACATATCTACATTAGAATATAGTCCAATAATTTGCGTTTCTGATAGTCCATCTTTATTAAACGATTCTTTAATTTTATCAATTATAGAGCTACTTTTTTCCATTAATACAATTTTGTTTTGTTCAATCATTTTATTAGCTATACAAGCTGCTAAATATGTTTTTTCATAGCCTATATTTCCATAAATAATCAGTCCATTTTTCATCTCTGATTCAATACATAAATCTGTAAATTTTATTAGTTGATTTATAATAGATGTATCATCATATGTATCAATAAGATTTTCAAAATTATACTTTTGTAATCTCTTTTTCATATAGTTATCTTTATAAATACTATTTATAATTTTTCTATACTTTTCTTGTCGCTGTTTTTCTTCTTGTTCAAAATCAAATTTTTTCCAAAATTGAATTGCTTTTTCACAATTACATCTTTCATATTCAATCATGCTTTTATCATAATTTACATATAAATAATCGAATCCAATTGGCTTTAAATTTTTATTACAAAATCCACATTTTGCACCTTCATTGGTGATAACTTTATAATTTGAATTCTTTAAATCCACTTCTATTCTTATCTCCTTCTTTTTCTATTTTATTTCTAATCTTTTTCTCTTCTTTAGTGTTACGTTGCGTTACTGTAACGTTACTTTTTTCTTTTTCACTTTTCATTTTTTCACGATATTTTTGTTGCCTTAAACAATTTTGTAGTCTAATTTCTTCAAGTTTATCAGCACTTTGATACTTAGACCAGTTTTTGATTTTATAAAAATTATCTTCTATAATAATCATTTTTAATTCTTCAAACTTTTCCAAACATTTTGTGATTTTTTTCCTAGACTTTCCCATAATCTTTGAAAATTCATCAACTGTCATTGGTTTATCTTCCGTTATTGATAATCTACCTTGATAATTACACTTCATTGCTATTGTTAAAAGTTGTATCCATACTCTAATTAGTGTATCTCCATCTCTTTCACTTTCTAGCAATTTTATTTTGTTATTATCAAAGAAATCCGTAGATAGTTTTAACCATTGTAAATTAGCCATATCCTCCTTTCCTCACTTTCTTTAGAATCTAATCTATTGATTCTTGTTCCATTTTTGTTAAATATTCATCTAAAGCTTGTACTCTAAATAAATATTTTCCACCAACTTTAGAACATGGTATTTGTTTTCTTCTTACTAGTTGATTAATTAACCAATAAGAAATTCCTAAATACTCACTTGCTTCTTTCATCGTTAGTGTTGTTCTTTGAATCTTTTGTAGTTCCATAATATCACCTCCTGTTTTTTTGTAATTTAATATTGACTTTTGTTAACAAATGTATTATATTGTTTGTAGTTAACTTTGTAAATACTTTTTAGGTTATTTTGATAGCAGGTTAACTTTAATGTTTTTAAATAACTGTTAACGGAGGAGTTATGAAAGAAGATAAAATAAATAGTAATATACATCTCACTATTACTAGTGAAGAAGAAATCCAACATATCACACTATTGTATGGTGATCCAGATCGTAAATTACCTAAAGGTGTTTCGGTTTTAGATATTATCAAGGATTGTTTAACTGAAGATGAATATAAAGAGTATGAAGCATTATTTACTCAACGTGTAAAAACTAAACCTTTTACAAATGAACTAAAAAGAAAGATAGATTATTTAGAGATCCCTAAAAAGCTACATTACTATGAACTAGGTGAACTCTCAAATTGTCATTTCTTTATAAAAAATCATTTTTCAATTGTTCACGGAGGAACAAATTTAATTGTTTTTTTAAATACAAATTTCTCTAACTTTGATGAATATTTTGTTTGGTTTACTAAATTTTTTACTTCTTATATAAAATATTTTGAAAAAAGTGATATAGAAAATTTAAAGATTGATAAAGTTTATAGTTATAGTGAAATTGAAAATTTAGGAAAAAAATATTTCAAATTAATAAAAAAAGATGCCATAAAAGTTCAAAAGATTTACTCTGAATTTGTTAATTACATTTTCAACAAACATCCTCTTGAAAATTCAAGAGCAATGACTAATAAGATACGTTTTTATATTTATTACACTTCACATTTTAAAACATTAAAACAATATGTTACAGATTTTCAAATAGATAATGCATTTAATTATAAAATCTTTCCTGAATATCTTGAAAATAGCGAAGAAAAATTGTTAGAGTTTTTCACAACTGGGCAACATTTTGCTGATGTATATGCTGAAACTAATGCAACAAGTTCTAGTGTTTATTCCATTCTTTATATTACATTATTTAAATTTGTAGAAGAAGATAAATATATAATAAAAAAATGTAAGAACTGTGGTAAATACTTTATAACAGATAATCCTCGCATTAATTATTGTAATAATTTGTTCAAAGGCAACCAAACTTGCAGGGATATTGGGAATCAAATTGCTCAGAGAATTAAACAGGAAAACGAAATTATTTATGGCAAATATCGTAAGATATATGCAAAAAAATCAATGCTAGTAAAACGTAATCCTGATATAGAAGTTTATAAAAAAGATTATGAGAAATGGAAAAAGGAAGCTAAAGAATTTATGGACGCCATTAGAAGTGAAAAGAAAACTTATGAAGAATTTGATAAATGGCTAGAAGAAAACAAATAAAGGAAAAGTTTTTGCTTTTCCTTTATCGATCAAGTATCTCCTTACTTAATAACTTTATGGTTCCTATTTGCCTTTCAAACATTTTATCCCAAATATCTAAACATTCACTTGCTAATTTTTTCATTTCAAGTTCATTTTTCCCTTCTGTCTCATCATATAATGCTACAACAAGTTTGGATAATTCGTCTCCATAAAAATATATATTTTCTTGATTATATTCCTCATCTACAAATGATTTTAATACTCCTAAAATTATTTGTGAAAAATCTATTATTGATAATGCATTCTCTTCTATATAATTTATTAAAGCATGTATAGATTTTCTTCCAGAATTGCTTTTTGTAATTTCAATTAAAATTTCTTTGTCTCTTTTTAAATCAATATCTTTATCATAAAAAATTCTACTAATGAAATTTTCTAAATTACAATTATTATTATTAAAATTTAATATTACTTCTTTACATTTTTCATTATATTCCGTTGTATTAAAATAATTTTCTATCATTCTTATTATTTCTTGTTGTTGAATTTCATCCATGCTTTGTATATTTTTCATTATATCAACATACTCATTATTAACAATATACATTTCTGCAACACAGAGTGCTCCTATCTTTTTTAATTCTTTGTTATCTGAATAATATAAGTTTTTAATTATTTCTAATACTTCACCTCTATTTTTTTCTTCCTTGTACATTGCAAATAATAATCTTCTAGACTCCCAGAAACTCAAAAATCTATCATCTTGTTTATATAATTCAAGAATAATTGGTGAAGCCCATTCTTTGTCAATATAGAAAGAAGTATATAAACAATATAAACTTGCAAATCTAACCACTGGATTTTCATCTTGTGATAGCTTTTTAATTGTTTCTTGGAATTGTTTAAACAATTCTTTTCTATTATATAATAAATGTGAAATTGTTCTTGCACTTGAACCCCTTACACAATTAAGGGCATTACTTTGAAGCATTTCAATACTTTTGATTTCTTTATCTTTGTCATCAGTAACATTTGGTTGCCCTAATATTGGGTCTTTATGATTAGTTGCTATAAATTTTAGTATTTCCAAAGTTTTATTTGACCAGTTAGTATCTTTCTTTTTTTCAAGAATCCAACAAATACTCTGTGCTCTATAAGTTAAATTATCACAAGGAAATTTTTCAAATACTTCTTCAAATAGCATAATTGGGATATCATCTAATTTTTTACTCGTTTGAAGTCCACTATAAAGAGCATCTATAAATTCATTTAGTATTATTGTACTATTACTTAATACTAATTTTATCATTCTCTTTGGTTCATTTGAAACTGTATGACTAAAGCTAGTAGCAAATTCTCTTAGATTACTTTCTATGAATCCACCTTCAACTTCTTTCCAATTATGATTTTCTTTTTCTCTTAATTTTTCATTTGATAGTAGTTTTATCCATTGCTTATCGCTTAATTTCTTTTTTGCTATTGGCGACCAAACAGATCCGCTATGCCCATCTGAATATTTATAATAATTACTACCATTCTTAAATCTTCTTTGTAATATATTATACAAATCCTTCGTTTTTATGTTTAATCTTTCTTCAGGTAAAAAAGGAATTAACTCTACTTGTAAATTTCCCCACCAGTCCCATGGCATTTTGCTACAAATATAATTCATTTTATATTCTCTTACTCTTTTATACATTTTAACAGAGTCTTTTTCATAAAAGTAATATATTTTATTTTCTATCTTTTCGAAGTATTTTTTATCACAGAATTTTAAATGTTTTTTTAATACTCTCTTTGTAATTAGTAATTCATCACCATTACCACTACTGATATCAAAAATGTTTTTTTCAAAATCCTCACATAAATAATCTATAATTTTGTCACTATAATTATTATCCAGTTTTTCAAATCCTTCTAATATAAATTCATTGAATATAGGATAACCTTTTCCCATATATTTTTCATATATATTCCAAAACTTTTCTGGTAATCTTTTTATCAAATTATTATTTGCTTTTTTAATAATATTTACAGCCGTTCTTTCAATACCTAAACTAAATTTATGTCTTCCACTCCATTCTCCCCAATATACATCTGTATCTTGTGGGATACTAGGTAACAACATATTTATAATTTCTTCATCTTTTTCAATTATAATTTCAGATTCTTCACTTACCAACTCTTCTTCATATTTATATAATCTTTTATTTTTATTATTTATATTATAGTCTAACCAAAATTTTATAAGTTTTATTGCTCTCATTTCATTGCTTTTGAATAATGATTTAAAAGCAATGTAATCTTCACTTAATTCTGGATATTTTTCATATATTTTCATCCTCAATTCAAATATTTCATCTATTTCAGAGTTCACATCAAAGCTAAAACACCTGTATATTTTCTTATCGTATTCTTCTTTTTTGAATAAATGTCTCCCTATAAAATTCGATACCTCAGTATCATATTTATCAGATACACTTTTTAGTAAATTAATACAAAAATCTGTCTTAGACTCATCCTCAATCCAATTATCTAAAATTCCATTCTTTAAAAGTACTTTTATATATTGAAAGTTTGACTGAATAACATTATTAATAATATATTTCCCATATTTTTCATCATTGTAAAATTCCAATATAAATTTTTCAATTTCACTATCAATAATTTCAATTTGCCCAAGTACTTCAAAAAATACATGTTTTATATAAAATCTAATGCTTTCTGAACCTAAAAGTCTTTTCCCCACATTTATAAAGTCTTCAGTACCTATATCAAGTAAGTCTTCAAGGAACATTTGAATTTGATATCTTCTTGATGGTGTTTGTTGTTCTATGTTCCCAACAATTTCTTCTATTGTCTTATTTTCCTGATACATATTAATCATTTCTACTTCTAGAAAATAATCTAATATTCTCTGGTGTGTAAAAGACACTGTTTGATCTTCAACAAATAAAAAACCATTAGATGAAAGATATTTTAATGCATTCTCATCTACATTTAATATTTTCTTGATTATGCTTATTCTTGACATATTATACATTTTTTTGACAATTTCATTTATACATTGTTTTATTAAAATATTATCAATTTTAACATCACTAGATTTTCTTAATAACTGTTCCCACCATTCTTCTATTAATTTATTAGTAGTGTAACAATTATCATAACTTTTACTTTTATCTAAGTGTGTCCATATAAACAAGTTGCTTGGTATTTCTAATAATTCATTTAATTTTTTACTGTTATACTCATATTGCTTACCAACTACTTGCTTTACCAATTCTTTTGAAAATTTGTCAACTTGAATTTTATTCCATGTTTTTTCCTTATCTTTAAATAATGACCTAATATTATTATCATAATTTAAATCATATGATCTACACACAAGAATAATCGATATATTATTTTTTCTCTTAATGTTTATATTTTCAATCTCTTCAATAAGTTCTCTGCAAACAAATAAGGCATCTATAGAATTAGCTTGAGTCCATCTTAATGCATCTAGCTGATCTAATATTATAACTGCATTTCTATTTTTAGAAATACTATCTAGACAATAGCTTATTGAAGTAGGTAAGCCTAAATGTTTTCCCCATTCTTTTGTATTTATTTCCGGAACTCTTTTGTCTAATTTTATAGCTATATATGGTATATTATTACTTTTACATTCTTCCACTATAAGTTGCACAACACCACTTTTTCCATATCCAGCTTTACCATTAATAATTATCGATCCACCTTCATCAATTATTTTTTTACATTGTATGTATTCTTCTCTTTCAACTATTTCATTGTTAATTGGAATAAAAAATGAATCATATTCTCTATTTAATTTATCGATTGTAGGTGCAATTTTATCATCAAAAGCTAAATTGCTTAATTTTATATTTTTTTCATTAATGTATTGTTTTATTTCTACTAAGTCTATAGTTCTCCCCCAAATGTCATTATTAACTATAAAATCTAGTAACATATTGTATACACTATCTGCATCACCACAAAATAAATATTTAATTTTTGTCATTATAATATTTTTTAATTCTGCATCTGGAACTTGACGATAATATGTCCTTTTTAAATAATCTAATGATTTTATCTGATCTATTTCTTTAGTAATATCTAGCTCCATGCTTTTACAATAATCAAAATAAAACTTTTTTGTTTCTTCATTTGTTTTTAAAATTTGATTGTTATAAAAATCTTTTGCATCTCCTGAGGAATTTTTAGCCATACTTATAAGATCTTCTAATAGTACAAAAGAAATAGGAGAAACTATACTAACAGAATTCTTAGTATCTCTTTCAAGTTGAAATTTCCATGTTTTTAATATGTTATATTTGTTTATTGATGATAATGTCCATTTGTCCTTGTTAAAATTTCTACCTTTACATTGTTGTCCTTCTCTTGTTCCATCTTTATTTGTAATCCAAATGTCAATGCCATTTTCATCATCTCCAGTTGCCTCTATTATTACACTATATATTTCTTCATCTATAACTCTTAAAAGTTGTAATATAAAGTAGTTTGTTTCATATTTATTTCCTGCTTTATCAGTTCTTCCTCCTCTTTGATATGCCATAAGTACTCCTCCTCGTATTTTGTCAAATCATATCACATTTTTTATAAAAAATCCAGTAATTCCCAGATGTTGATTACTTTGGTATTACTCATTTTGTATAACTATAAAAAAATTTAAGTTTCTTTTTGAAAACTATTGCAATTTGTTAACTATTATTGTATAATTTATTTGTTAACAATTGAATTAAATACTCCTCCCACCCATAGGTATGCTCGAAAGGAGGTGAAAAGAGTAATGGCTGGGAGTATAGAAAAAAGAGGCAAAAATAGTTACAGGCTAATAGTATCTGAAGGATATGACTTACATGGAAAACCATTAATACATAGAAAGACTGTACACGGAACAAAGAAAGAAGCTGAAGTAGAACTTGCAAAATTTGTTACTGAGGTACAAAATGGTTTAGTTATAGATGGTAAAGTCTTAAGATTTTCTGAATTCGTTGAAATATGGAAAAGAGATTATGGTTCAAAAGAACTAGCTCCATCAACATATAAACGATATTGTAGAATGTTAGAAACAAGACTTCTGCCCTACTTCGGACGTTTTTACATTAACAAGATCAAACCAACTGACATTATGAAATTCTATGATTTACTTGAAAAAGATACTCAATTAGTTAGAAAACAAGGCAACAATGGTGCAAAAACTAAGAAACCTTTATCTGGTAAAACTATTTTAGAACATCACAGATTATTAAGAGCAATGTTACACAAAGCAGTTTACTGGCAATTAATAGTTACAAATCCTGCCGAACGTGTGCAACCACCTAAAGCAAGAAAACCAAAAAGAAAATCTTATGATGATGAGCAAACTAAAATATTGTTAGAAAATTTAGAGCAACTTTCTGTAGAAGATACAAAATATAAAGTTGCAATCATCTTAACAGTTTTTACTGGTGTTCGTTTAGGTGAATTGATGGGACTTGAATGGCAAGACATTGATTTTAAAAATGGAATAATCTGTATAAATCGTTCTAGTCAGTATTTAGCTGATTTAGGAGTTTTCACAAAAGTACCTAAAACAGAAAGTTCTATAAGAGAGATTGCAATACCCGAATTTATCGTTTCTCTGCTTGAAGAATATAAGTTATGGTATGACAATCAAAAATCGTTTTACGGCGAATTATGGACCAATTCTGATAGGTTATTTGTACAAGTTGATGGCAAACCTATGCATCCATCAACAATCAGTAAATGGTTTGTAAAATTTGTTGCACAAATTGGCTTACCTGTAATTAATTTTCACGGATTAAGACACACTAATGCAAGTTTACTAGTTGCACAAAATATTGATATAGCAGTTATTTCTGCAAGATTAGGTCATGCACAAATAAGTACAACACTTGATTTTTATGTGCATCCACTACTATCACATAACAGAAAAGCTGGATATGCACTAGAAAACTTACTATTGCCAACAAGGTCTTAATTTGAACTTTTTTCTAATTTTCACATAAGGCATAAAAGCCGTTACAGTTTTCACGATATAAAAATAAAAGGCAACTAAATATCATTTTAGATTTCCCATTGCCTTTTATAATTTTTTAAATTATGTATAAAATTTTAATGATTTTTTATTAAAATTTAAATAGTTTGAGGTGATTATCTTTCCCAACTTTTTCCCAAATCGACATAATAATGCTTAATTTTAGCGTTATCGTAAACTATTTGAGAACAATAAAGAATCACTAAAACTGTTATGGTTCTAGTGACTAAGCTTTGGTTGCGTGGGTAAGACTCGAACTTACGACCTTCGGGTTATGAGCGCCGGCAAAGGCACTTTTGAAGATTTATGAAAGTTTAAGCTTTTGTTGGTATTTAGCCATTTATAGAAGATTTAGTTTGCTGAACATTTATGCAATTTTAGGATGTTTTTGGAAGCAATTCTTCCCATGCTGGATGTTATGGAGCAATGAAATCTTTGTTTTTATGAGTGTAAACAGTTGGTTCGTAGTCTTTTAACCAACAAAAAGAGATGTCAATTTCAAATTGGCATCTCTTTTTCATTAACTTTAATGATAAACCCTAGCACCTTAGCTACCCTCATCTTCATCATTTGAAGCCGTAACATAATTAGCTTTTTCTTTTATTTCGGGCAATGAATTTCCCATAGCAACAGAATTTGGAGTTAATTCAAACATTGACAAATCATTTTCTCCATCACCTATTGTAACTATTTCTTCAGGTTTAATTTCAAAATATTCACAAACAGCTTTAACAGCATTTCCTTTAGAAACCTTAACAGAAGCAACATCGCAATAATAATTTCTACTTGGCTTCAAATCAGGATTTTTAAAACGTTTAGACTCATTTGCAACAGCTATTCCTACACATTCATTTTTTATATAATCTCTAAAAACCTTCATTTTCTCAAAATCAGTACTTGTAATAACAAACTAAACAACTTGCTCCTCTACTGCAACCCTTTCTAATTCTTCATAAGAAACTTCCTTGTCCTTTTCATCTGGATAAGCAGCTTCATTCATAACTAAAAGATCCTTATAGTTCAATTTTATTCTATATCCATTCTCTCTTGAATGTTTTATTAATTGAAGCACCATTTGAGGATCAATTCTCTCATTATAAATTTCAACTCCATTTTCTGCATCATAGGCAGAAGCGCCATTTGAAGAAACTATATATGGACTTGTGCCAATCTGTTCTTGAAAATCCATAGCCTCTCTACGAGATCTTCCAGAAGTCAAAATTATTTTTACACCATTTTCTACACATTTTTTTATTTCTAATTTTGTCTTTTCAGTAACCTCTCTTTGACTATTTGTTAGTGTTTCATCTATATCAATAAAAACTGCTTTTATCATCTTCAAGTCCTTTCATTCCAACTTTTTACTACTTTAAATATTCTTTCACAAATGCATTATTCTCTGAAAACTCACCTTTCTTAGCCATTGCAATCAATTCATCAACCATTTCTTTTGTAATTTTACTACTCTTTTTCTCATAAAATTTCTTTAATGGTTTTTGTAAATCCATCATAACCTTAGTTGCCTTATTAACATTTTGCTCTCTCAATAATTTATTCATTTTCTCAATCTGATTATCATAAATCACTTTACCAATCGCAGTATTTTTTATCTGTTCCAAAGTGTTTTCAGCCGTAATATCTTCAATCTTCAAAACCTTATCTGGCAACTCCCTTCCAATCAATTTTTCAAATTCTTCATCAGTAACGTTTTGAACATCACCAGTATAATATTTTTCGCAAAATTCTTTCTTTACACAAACATCATCTGAATTAATTACTACTTTGTCATTCAAAACAATATTTCTACTTGATTTTCCAACTAAAATCTCATATTCTCCAGCCTCAACTTGCCATCTATCATTTTCAATATCATAATATTCAAAACAATCTCTATCAAGAACTATATGAACATCTTTTTCTTCACCTGGATTTAAATCAACCTTAGCAAAATCTCTCAATTCTTTATCCGGTCTAAATACTACAGAATCAGCTTTCTTAACATATATTTGAGCGATTTCTTTTCCAGCAACATCTCCAACATTTTTTATTTTAAATCTAATGTCTACCTTTTCATTCTCAATATTAACTTTCAAATCAAAATATTCAAACTCTGTATAGCTCAAACCAAATCCAAATGGAAATAACACATCTTTTCCAACCTTGTCATAATATTTGTATCCCACATAAACAGACTCTTTATATTCAACAGTTATTTCATTTCCAGGATAATTATTAAAACAAGAAGTATCTTCTAATTTATTAGGATAAGTTTCAGCCAATTTACCATTTGGATTCACATTACCAAGAATGCAATCGACAACAGCTTTTCCGCCAGCTTCTCCACCAATGTATCCTGCTAAAATCCCTTTAACTTTATCTTTCCAAGGCATCAATATAGGAGAACCATTTGACAAAACAACAATAACATTTTCATTAACATTACAAATTTCATCAATTAATTTATTTTGATTTTCAGGCATATCTAAAGTTTCTCTATCAACACCTTCAGATTCATAATTCTCTGTAAGGCCTGCAAACACAAGTACAACGTCATTATTCTTAGCAACTTTAACAGCTTCACTTCTCAACTTTTCATCATTTTCAGACTCAATTCTTTCATATCCTTGAGCATATTCAACATCAATTCCATTTTGAACCAAGTTATCATAAGCATTTTCAATCTTATATGGATTAATAGTCGAACTTCCTGCACCTTGATATCTTGGAGTTTTGGCCATATCACCTATAACAGCAATTTTCTTATTTTTTATAGGAAGAATATTATTATCGTTTTTTAATAATACAATTGTCTCTTCAGCAATTTCCTCAGCAATCTCATGATGAACCTTCTGATCATATTCAAAAGAAGTTTCTTTACCGGCTTTATTCATTTCTAAATATGCTCCTAACTTTTCATCATATGCAAACTGATTACTTCCCTTTCTAGCAATATCAATAATTCTATCAACAGCTTCATTTAACTCTGTTTCAGAAATTTCTCCATTCTTAACAGCTTCAATAATTTCTTTGGCACCATTACCTCTTCCACCAGGCATTTCCAACTCATGAGTAGCTTTCAATCCTTTAACTCTATCATTTTCAGCACCCCAATCAGAAATAACAATCCCATCAAAATTCCATTCTTTTCTTAAAATATCATTCAATAAATGTTGATTCTCACTACAATATTCGCCATTAGCCTTATTATAAGCACTCATAATAGACCAAGGTTTAGCATTTTTTATAATCATTTCAAAAGCCTTTAAATACACTTCTCTCAAAGCTCTTTCATCAATAACCACATCAATAGTTCTTCTTCTATTCTCTTGATTATTAACAGCAAAATGTTTTACACAAGCTCCAACATTTTCACTTTGAAGTCCCTTCACATATTCCATGCCAAGAATTCCTGTTAAATAAGAATCCTCAGAAAAATACTCAAAGTTTCTACCACACAAAGGACTTCTCTTTATATTAATAGCAGGACCTAAAACAATATTAACCTCTTCTTTTCTAGCCTCTTTTCCCAAAGTTTTTCCTAATAAATAAATCAACTCTCTATTCCAAGTATTACCTAAACTAGCAGAAGCAGGAAAACACGTAGAAATCTCACTTTCATTTATACCAAGATTATCAGCCTTAGTTTTTTGAACCCTCAACCCATGAGGTCCATCTGACATAGTAATCTTAGGAATCCCATGCTTTTCAAGTTCAAGGCTATGCCAATAATCATTACCAACACACAAACTTGCCTTCTCTTCCAAAGACATTTTTTCAATTACATCTTTATACTTCATACACTAAATTTCCTTTCAGAAAATACTCTAAAAATAATAAAATACTTATATCACAATTTTTATCAATATTCAATTGACATCGTAAGATATCAGGTGAACTTAGTTAATGATGTGAAACGCAAGGATCATCAGAGATACAACTATCTGGATGAAGCAAATGCTGCTAGTACTGAGGCTGAACGCTCTCGTGCAATTGACTTTTTGAATGCATGTGACTATGCAATCGCAAATTTCGTGAAACTCGACAACGTTACAGCAAAAGACATTGCATTTTTTACTTTTGTATTAACCTATAGATATTTTCCATACGTCCCTTTGATTATATATATAAAATCGTTCATATATATAACCTCATATGCCTTCACACACAAACACATTCAATAAAAAATTTAACAGTTTTGCCAAAAACACTAATAATTAAATAAAAAGTATCAAAAATTGTATGCATAATATTGAGAAGCATATCATATTATGGTACAATAATAATTACTAGTTTTTAGTACAAACCACATTGGCAATATTCACACAGATAGAATACTTGCCAATTTTTATAAGAAAAAACTTAATCAAAATATGGAAAGCTTAATACATCTTCAATCACAAGACAGCTTTCTAATTTAAATATATAAACAAACACAGAAATAAACGGTAATTAAATGAAAAAAGTATTATTAAATCAATTTTTCCTAGACAAAGAAAAAGACATATCAATCAGTATACACAGAAAAAATGAAGACGAACTAACATACATAATTGAAACACCAAATCACAAAACTGGAAACTTAATAACAAATGTTAATTGTAAGTGAAAAATGGTCCAACTTATAATTAAAATTTTTAGATGACATAATAGTTCGAATAACCTCTTAACTGATAAAAATAAAAATTTCTTATAAGTGTCAATACTTGATTTATCAATACGGTTTAGTATTGATACGTTAAGAAATTTCTATATAATTAATCGTTAGGTTATGTAACTTAGTGGTCCAAAATTCAATTATAATTTAGAAGTTTCGTTGACTATGTTTTTAATAATAACAGAGAAAAAAATTAAACAAATTAAGTAATGCACAAAGATTTTATATCTTTCAAAATATTAATAAAGACTTAAAAGAAATATCTGAAGATTATATTTGTGATTATTCTTTATCATATAGTATTAAATGATATTGATTATATAAAGAAATGCCAAGTTTGTGGAAAGTACTTTTTCTCTGATAAGAATATTACTTTATATTGTAATGGTAAATATTCAGAAGATATTACCTGTAAAGAATATGGAATTAAAACATCTCAAAAAAGAAAAGAAAATGAAGAACCTGTATATGGCAAATATAGACAAATATATGCAAAAAAAGCTATGGCAGTAAAAAGGCATCCAGATATTCCAGAATATAAAGAGAATTATAAAAATTGGAAACCTTTGGCTTTGAAATATTTACAAGAATATAAAAGTGGCACTTTGGATGCAAAAACCTTTGAAAAATGGTTAAAGTACACATCAGATGAAAAAATAAAATCTAAACTAAAAACAATAGATGAATTTAAAGATTAAGTATCTATGAAAGGAGACTTCTATGCTAATAAAAGTAAATAATATAAATATCAATTATGAAGTTTATGGACAGGGTTCGCCTATAATTTTATTGCATGGCAATCAAGAAACACATGAAATTTTTGACAATTTAATTGAAAAATTGGAGGAAACTCATACCGTTTATGCTTTAGATAGCAGATGTCATGGAAAAAGCGATAATCCAAAAGAAATTTCTTATGATTTAATGGCAGAAGATACAATTGCTTTTATAAAAGAATTAAAAATTTCAAAACCTACATTTTATGGTTTTAGTGACGGAGGAATTATAGGCTTACTAGTTTCAATAAAAGAGCCTGAGTTATTATCGAATTTAATTATTAGTGGTGCAAATATATCTCCTGATGTTTTTACAACTTTTGATATGTTATTAACTAAATTATTTTACTTTTTCACTAGAAGTAAATTTATTAAGATGATGCTTGATGAGCCTAATATTCCTTTAGAAGATTTACAAAAAATTTCTATTCCAGTTCATGTATTAGCTGGTGAAAAAGATGTTATAAAATTAGAACACACAAAGTTAATTGCAAATAATATTAAAAATAGTACATTAGAAATAATAAAAGGCGAAAAACACGGAAGTTATATTATTCACAGCGATAAAATTTATAAAATTATAAAAAAGTATTTGGAGGATTAAAATGTCAAACTTATATATAATAACTGGTCCTGCAGGAGTGGGAAAAAGTACAATTTCAAGAAGAATAGCAGAATCAAAAAATAAATCTGCACTAATTGAAGGTGATGAAATTTATCATCAAGTAGTTGGTGGATATGTTCAAGCTTGGAAAGAAGGAAATCATCTAGATACATTCTGGAAAATTTGTTTAAGTTCTATAGAAACTTATCTTGAAGATGGATATGATGTTATTTTTAATTATATTGTAAATCTTGAAAATGTTGAATTGATAAAAAATAAATTAAAAAACCATACTATAAAATTCGTTGTCTTAGTAGTTGATGAAAAAACATTACTTTTAAGAGATAAGGAAAGACCTGAAGATTGTCAAATGAAAGAACGTTGTATTGTTTTATTAAATAGCTTTAAAAATAAAAATTATAATGCTCAAAGCATATTAGATATTACAAATTTATCAGTTAATGAAACAATTGATATTATTGAAAATGATAATAGATTTATATTATAGGAGGGTACAGATGGAGGTAAAATTAGATTATTCTATTACAGTAGATGAATTCTTGGAAATGGTTGAATCTGTTGGTTGGAAGTCATATACAAGAGAGCAAATTGAAAAAGCATTACAAAATACAATGTATATGGTAAAAGCAACTGTCAACGGAAAACTAGCTGGCATAGGTAGAGTTGTTGGTGATTATAGTATTGTTTGTATACTAACAGATATCTGTGTAAAGCCTGAATTTCAATGCCAAGGTATTGGGCTAAAAATCACATCAGAATTAAAAAAATTAATTGAAGATAATGTGTCTGATGGCGAAAAAATGCAAATAGAATTAACCCCTACTGCTGGTAATGAACCATTCTATGAAAAGGCTGGATTTAAATACAAGCCTGACAAAATAACTGGAATGTATTTATGGATAAAAAAATAATTAAAAGAAGGAAATTATATGAAAAATATAGAAAAAAGAGATTTATATGATATTAACAGAGTTTTAACAGGAAAAACTATCTTTAAGGGTGATTCTATTCCAGATAACAACTACATAGTTGTCGTTTTAGTATTTATACAAAATAGTGATGGAAAATTCTTAATTCAAAAAAGAAGCAAAATAAAAAATGGCAAATATGCTACTACTGGTGGTCATCCAAAGTCTGGTGAAAATAGTATTCAAGGAATTATAAGTGAAGTAAAAGAAGAAATTGGATTAGATATCAATTCAAAAGATTTAAAACTATATTATTCTGGCAGATCTGATTCAGAAAAAGTTTTTTGGGATGACTATTATATCAAAATGGATGTACCTAATATTCAAAATTTGTCCTTACAAAAAGAAGAAGTTGAATCTGTTTGTTGGCTCTCTATAGATGAGATTAATTCTTTAATGAATGAAGATAAATTTTTCAAAAATCACTATGAAGAATTTGAAATATTATTAAATTGGTTGAAGAAAGGTGAAAAAACATGCTACACAAAATGAAATTACAAGAAAGCCCATTTGAAAGAATTAAAAGTGGAACAAAAACTGTGGAATTTAGATTATATGATGAAAAAAGAAGCAAGATAAACATTGGTGATCAAATAAATTTTTCTAAATTACCTGATTTACAAGAAACTATCCTTGTAGATGTATTAGATTTATATAGGGATAATACATTTGAAAATTTATTTAAAAAATTATTTGATGATGATGAAGAAATAAAAAGAAAAACATCAGCAATGTATCAATATTATAGTCATGATGAAGAAAAACAATATGGTGTTATTGGAATAAAAATTTCATTAGTAAAGTAAAATTAAGGAGTAGAATATGAGAAAATTAAATTTAATAGTTGTATTCAATAAAGATTTAAATAAAGGACTTTTCTGTATTAGATCTAAAAATCCATATAAGGGAAAATATAATTTTGTTGGTGGTAAAGTTGAAGAAAATGAAACCAATGATGAAGCAGCCTATAGAGAACTATTTGAAGAAACAGGAATAAGTAAAAACGATATTGAATTAGACCATTTTATGGATTTAAATTATTTTAAATACGAGAATAATTTACAAGTTTATTATGGAATTCTAAAACATGATGTAAATTTAGTTGAAGAAAAAAACAAATTAGAATGGGTAGAACTTAATCAAGAATTGTTAAACAATAATAAATTTGGTGGAAATTATAATATTCCTCACATAATAACACAAATTAAAGTATTCTTAAAAAATGGAACAGGACTTGGAAAGTATTAAAATTAGATATAATTAAAGAACTTGAAAGAAGGTAAAATGTAAATATGAATAACATTGATTTTTTAAATAAAACTTTGAAAGTAACAATTGACAGACCTCTAGGTAGTAAACATCCCAAACATGGTTTTATTTATCCTGTAAATTATGGATATGTGCCAAATACAATAAGTGGTGATGGAGAAGAATTGGATTGTTACATACTTGGAATATATGAGCCAATAGAGACCTTTAAAGGTAAATGCATTGCAATAATACATAGACTAAACGATAATGATGATAAATTAATTATTGTGCCTGAAAATAAATCTTTTTCAAATAATGAAATACGAGTTCTAACAGATTTTCAAGAGCAATATTTCGAAAGTGAAATATTAAGAAGTTCAAAATATTTAGAATTTAGTAAAAATATTCCTGAATTATCTGTTACTAATTTAAAAAATAGCTTAAATTTTTATAAAACTGCTGGATTTAAAGTGGAATATGATAGACCTGAGAATAAATTTGCATTTATAAGTTTGGACGAAATTCAATTTATGTTACAAGAAATTGCTAATAATGATAAATGGGATGTTTCTCCCCTTTCCTATCCTTTTGGAAATGGTATCAACTTTCAATTAGAAGTAGAAAATCTAGATGAAATATATAATAGTTTTAAAAATTCAAATTATAAAATAACTTTTGATATTCAAGAAAATTGGTATAGACAAGATGATAAAATGTTAGGAAATAAAGAATTTTTAATACAAGATCCTGATGGATATTTATTAAGATTTTCTGAAGATTTAGGAGAAAAGGAAGTATAAAATATGATTAGATCCATAGAACACGTTCCTTCTGCAAAAGAATTTAATTATTTAACAGACTCTGTAGGTTGGGGAACTAGAAAAAATTTAATAATTGAAGAAGCCTTAAAAAACACCTTATATTCACTATGTGTTTATGATGATGACAAATTAATCGGCTATGGAAGAATTATAGGAGATAAAACTATATTCTTATATATTCAGGATGTAATGGTAATTCCTGAATATCAAAATAAACATATTGGTACTGGTATAATGAAAAACTTACTAAAGAAAATAAATGAATATAAAAAGATTAATCCTAATATTAGAACTTATTTAGGTGCATCAAAAGGCAAAGAATCTTTTTATGAAAAATTTGGATTTATTACAAGACCTAATGAAGAATTAGGCTCTGGAATGATTTTATACTAAAAGGAGGCAAAATATATGATAGAAATAAAAGAATATGATAATAAATATGCTGACGCAATGTCAAAGATTATTATACAAAATTTATTGGAAGTAAATTCTAAAGATTATGGCTTAGAATTTGTGAGAAAATCTGTTAAAGAATTTACTCCTGAAGAAATTAAAAAGAATTTTTCCAAAAGGACAAAAGTATTTGTAGCATTAGAATATGATAAAGTTATAGGTACTGCGGGTCTTGATAAGTCTTGGTATAATGATGATGGAGAGTATTGGATATTAACTGTATTTGTTGACATGGCTCACCATAAACAAGGCATAGGTAGAATGTTAATTAACGAAATAGAAAAATTCGCTTTAACAATTCCTGCTAAAAAATTAGTAATCCCTGCATCTATTGCTGGATGTGAATTTTATCATAAATTAGGATACGAATATTCTAATGGCAAAAAGGAATTAAACGAAGAACAAATGTATATAATGGAAAAATATCTATAGTTGGGGTGCTTATGATTAGACAAGCTAATAAATTAGATAGTTATTATATTTGTGTCAATGATGTTAAACAAACTTTTATAAAATCGGTATATTGTTTGACCTTTTCAAATATGCTTTCCCTTGTTTTATTAAATCTTCCAAACTAAAGAATTTTAAATAACTATAAAATCTTTCATTATCACTTGGACAATATTCTTCATATCCATATGTTCCCCCACAATCTTCTGGATATGCTCCTGATTTTGCCTTTATACACAATGGATATTCTATTTCTTCATTTATTTCTTTTTCTATTATTATATCATGTACCCAGTTATCTCTATTAAATGTTATATTTGCTGGTATTCGTAATCTTCCCATGTTGGTGGATGTGATTCTCTTATTGTAACTTTTATTTCATAATATTTTCTCCTTGTTTTTTTATACAAAGTTGGAAGAGATATTTTTTCAGTCAGAGTTACCATCTTCTGGATTTAATTCTATTCTCTCAACCTTTTTGATACTATCATATCTCTAACAATATAGTCATTTTTTCCATAGAATTCTAATCCTCTCTTATTTGGTCCAAATACTTCTATGTTTATTCTAGCACAATTAATCTGTTTAAAATATTCTTCTATTTTATTCAGGAGTTTTTTGCCAGTACCTTTTCCTCTGTCTTCATTTTTTACAATTAATTCTAAAATATTTCCTGTTTTTGCACAATCGTTAGTCAGTTTGTCAATTTCATCATTTTCATTGACAATTCCCATAATTACGCCATTAATGATTCCATTTTCGACAGACACAAATACTTTGCCATTTTGTTCTTTAACTTTCTTCATGTCCATCTCGTATGCTTTTTCCCTATATTGGGGCGACATTATTTGTGTATGCCAATCGTCGATGTCTATTAGATAATTTTGTAGTTCTACTAATAAGTCTTTAATTTGCTCATCATATTTTGGGTCATATTCAACAATCATTTTATTTAACTCCTCTATTTTTTATTATAATATACTTTAAATCACACTTTATATCTGTTTTGCATATAATTAATTTAATTTATAGGTGAAACAAATATGTTTTTTAATGCTGCTAAAGCAAATATAAAAGGTGGGAAAATTTCCAAATATTAATGGAACTTTCACTATTCTTTTCTTTAATAATTTTATTAATATATCCACTTTCTATCTTCTAAATTTTTTTTGCAATTCTTCTTCTTCATCTAAATTTCTTTTTTCTTCATCAATATACTCTAAAAATATTTTATTGTCAAAAGCTCCTTTTTTTTCATTTTTTTCCTTCATAATCTTGTTTACTTCTTCAAGCTTATAACCTTTTAGTTTCATTATTGCGTTTAAAACTTCCATCAAATCGCCTAGCTCTTCTATACTGTTTTCCTCTATAAATTCATTAGCTTCTTCAATTACTTTTCTATTTAATTCTTTCAAATATTCCGCATCATCTAATATTTTATATTTGCTTTTTCTCCCCTTCATATTATCAATATTTTCTGGAATTTTATCTCTTACTAATTTGTTATATGTATATCTAAAGTTGCTATCTATTATCTCAATTTCTATCCCTATTACACCATATTCTTTTTCTTGTTCATGAGTATAATATTTAAGCATTTCTTCAGTTTTATTATTTATTTCTTTATTATCTTTATCTGGAAATATTATTTTAAACAAATTTTTAAAAGAATCTCCTCTATATAAATTTTTAACTCTAACCAAAATTCTTTCTTGCAATTTAGGTAATTTAAAAAATTCAATTTCATCCCCAACTTTAATCTTCCTTCTTTTTTCGTCATACAATCTAAATTCAATTGTTTTGGTTCCATTCTTCATTCTTTCAAATGGATCCTCTTTTAATTTCATTGTGTGCCTCATTTTTACTCCCTCCTATATTTATTTTTCTTATCATTTTGTCCTTAAATATAAAACTTTCTTTTATTGGTTTATCTAAATTTTCATTTTTTAATACTTCTTTTATCCATTCATGTGCATAAGTCTTTATCATGTGGATTTCTCTTCTTTTAACTTCTGTCTCGTTATTATAATAACTGTTTAAAAAAACATTAATGGAGTTTTCATCAACTCCTCTTTTTTTAGAAATAAACAAAAAACATATCACACTTGCCACATCAAATAAAGAATCTCCATATTTTGCATCATCAAAATCTATAAAGCCAATTTTATCTTTGCAAATAAATATATTATCCTTTGTTAGGTCAAAATGCAAAACAGACTTCCTCTCATTCTCTTTTTTTGAATTATGAATTTCTATTTCTTTAAGATTAAAATTATTATCTCTTGTAATTTCGTGCAATTTTCTTAATTGAATTGCAAGTTTTCTTACAATATTATTTTTGTATTCTATATTTTCTATATTCTCAAATTTTGGCCCATATTGTTCGCCATTTATAAAAGTGTAAACAACTATGTAATTATTTTCTATGTTACAATAATAATCTCCATTTATATTTTTAACTATATTAGGAACAATAAATCCATTTTTTATTAAAAATAAGTGAAGATTAATCATTGATTTTGTATGTTCTTCTTGTTTATATATTTTAGCTATAAATTTATTTTGATTGTCAAAAATAGTATATACATTTCCATCTGTTGAATCATTTCTCTTTTCTATTATACAGTTTTCAATTTTATATTCATGTCTAATTGTATTAAATATATTTTCTTCCATACTCTTTTCCTCAATTTATTATTTAAAATATCAACGCAAAAACATATTTTATTGTAAATAATTATATATTGTATTTATCCAAAAAACAAGTGAAATTCTGCAAAACTTGTTTTAAAATTTTGCGCTAATTACTCTAAAATACAAATAAAAAGTTCTAGCTAATTTCTAGAACTCTTAATTTATCTGGTTGCGGGGGCAAGACTCGAACTTGCGACCTTTGGGTTATGAGCCCAACGAGCTGCCAACTGCTCCACCCCGCGATATTTTTACTTACTTACTAAGTATACCCCTATTATCCCCTTTTGTCAATACCTATGAAAAAATTTATCTTTGTTTATTTTTTTATATTTCTATTTTTTCCTTTATTTCTTCATATTTGGATTCTCCTATGCCTTTAACATTTTTTATATCTTCTATATTTTTGAATTCCCCGTTTTCCTCCCTATATTTAATTATTTTTTTTGCAGTTGATGTTCCTATTCCTGGCAACTTTTGTAAATCTTTTTCGTTTGCGAGATTTATATTAATTTTTTCTTTATCATCACTATCACCGATGTTTGTTGTAATATATTCTATATTTTTATCTTCAATATTTGGAATATATATCTTCATACCATCTTTTAAGACATAAGCTAAATTAATTTGAGTTAAATTTGCTTTTGAAGTTGCTCCTCCCGCTGTTTTTATTGCATCTATAATCCTTTTTCCTTCTTCCAACTCTATAACTCCTGGTTTATTTACTTCACCTGTAATATGAACAACAATTGTTTTTTTCTCTTCTACTATTTTATTCTCTTGCTCTCCAAAATATTCCTCATAATTGTAATTATTATAGTTGTTTTCTTCAATCTTCTTTAGTACTATTACAACAAATATAGTTAAAGTTGCTATTCCAATTATAATAATTATTTTGATATTATTATTTATTTTTTTCAATTAAATCATTCCTTTTTTGTTTAATTTTAGTATTGAATTTTTCAGACACTTAATATATAGTTATATTAGAGGAGTTTATATGAGACGTATAAAAAAAATTATTTGCTTTTTAATAATTATTTTTAATATTTTATCAATTAATAAATTTTGTAACGCTGCAGAAATCAATATATCAGCTCCAGTATGCGTTCTTATGGAATATTCAACCGGTAAAATATTATTTGAAAAGAATTTAAATAAAATGATGTATCCTGCAAGTACCACCAAGCTTATGACCGCTATTTTGGTATTAGAAAAATGCCAACTAACTGATGTTGCCACCGTAGGTAACAGTGCCGTTGATTCTGTACCGGCCGGTTATTCCACTGCATATTTGCAAAAAGGTGAGAAATTAACAATAGAGCAATTATTGCATGTATTATTAATTCCATCTGCTAATGATGCTGCAAATGTGCTTGCAGAACATGTTGGTGGCTCTATAGCAAATTTTGCCAATATGATGAATTCTAAAGCTAAAGAAATAGGTTGTGAAAATACAAATTTCAAAAATCCTAGTGGTATTCATGATGAAAATCATTATTCGACTGCTTATGATCTTTCGCTTATTGCTAGGCATGCTATGCAATTTCAAACGATAAAAGATATTGTTCAAAAAACTGTATATAACCTACCTAAAACAGATAAATATAATAGTGATAATAGAATTTTTTATAACACAAATCTACTATTATCCCACCATTCACCAGATGATTATTATTATCCATATGCAACTGGATTAAAAACTGGTTATACTAATCCGGCAAAGGATTGCATAATAGCCACTGCAAAAAAAGATGATTTAGAATTAATAGCTGTTATTCTTGGTGCAGAAGATACCAACGGAAGTTTAGTACCTAAATTTTTAGATTGTAAAAAACTTTTTGAATATGGTTTTAGTAATTATTCGTATAAGAATATAAAAAAAGCTAATTCAGTTGTTACAAAAGTTAGTGTATTAGGTGCTACCGAAGATACTAAAAATTTAAATATCTTAGTTAAAAACGATATTAATGTATTTTTGGAAAATAATTTTGATATTAACAATTTAGAACCTAAATTAGAATTAGATACTCCACTTGTTGCTCCAATAAAAGGAGGAAGCACAATTGGAAAAATTACCTATGATATTGATGGAATAATTTATACATCTGAATTAATTGCTGAAACTGATGTTAATATTGTTAACTTTGTTTTAATTATTTTTAGACTTGGTTTAATCTTACTTGTAATATTTATATTTTTTGCAATTTTTAGGAGAAGTTAGAAGCTTAATCTTCTAACTTCTCTATACTATCTTTACCTAAAATGATAGTTATATCTATATTTTCTGAATAATTTCCTGTTGATATATTTCCTATTTTAATAGCATTTTTTATTTCTGATATTGCAGTTTCAGATATTGAATTTCTATTTATTATTGTTGTCCTAGTTGTTTTAGAGGTCTCTCCTGTATTTTTTACTTTGTATCCTGCAGTTTCTATTCTATCTATAATTTTTTCAAATTCATCTTTATCGCCTGTTCCATTTAATACTTCTATTTTTATATTACTTCTTTCTTCACTGCTAATCTGAGAATTTTCCTCATCTATATTGAAAAATAGCTTATTTACTACTTTCTTTGTCTCCTCTTTATCACTACTATATATCCATACAACATTTGCATACTCTGGTACTCCTGGTAAAGCTGCTGTTTTCAAATTGTTTATATCAAATTCCACTGCATATGGTATATAATCTTTTATTGCATTAAAATCCAAGTTTGTTTCTACATATTTTTGTGCAATGTCTAATATACCATTTATTTTTGTTACACTTTTCCAACTTAACATTTTTTTTGCTAAAGCTATTAAAAATGCTCTTTGTGTCTTCATTCTTCCTATATCTTCTTGTCCATACTCACTTGGGTATGTACTACCATTATTATTATGTCTAAATCTAACAACCTGTTCTGCTTTATCGCCATCTAATAGTTGTTCACCTGCCTCTAAATGTATATGTAAGTCCTGGCTTGAATCATCATAATTCATATCAATTGGGACATTAAAAGTTACGCCGTCTATTTCATCTACTAAAACCTTTAATGCTTCTGTATCAACCATTAGATAATATTTAACATCTATTCCCGTAAGATTGCTCACATATTTCATTACCTTTTGTGGTCCATTTTCTGTTTGATATACAGAATTTATTTTATCCCAGGCAGTTGCACTTGACTTATAATCCCCTATAAATGTATCTCTTGGTATTGACAACATAGCAGCTGATTGATCTTTCGGGTCATATGAAGCTAATATTAAAGTATCTGTCAAATTTTGACTTTTCCCTAAAATTAGGCAATACATTTTGTCTAATGATAAAACCGTATCTTTATCATGCCCTATAGCAGTCATCAATAGTCCTTTTGTTCCTCCTCCATTTTTATAAACCTTATAACCAAAAATCACTCCAATCGCTAGTAATATAAATATTATAATAAGTAAAATCTTCTTACCAATTCCCTTTTTTTTCTTTTTAAATTTTATTTCGTTTATTTCTTTTGTGTTTTTTTCCTTCAAATTTATCACTCTTTCTTTTTGTTCTGATTCTATTTATTAAGTATAGCAAAAAGAAAAACAAATATCAATACAATTTTTTGCAAAAAGTATAGACAAATTTTCAAAAATGTTGTATTATGGTAAAAACTGGGAGGTGATATTATATTTTAAAATTAATAGACTATTTTTTTATTATCTTTATTTTTAATCTTTTTATTGTTTTTTACTCAATTTACAATTTCTTCGACATTAATATTTCCCACAATTTGCAAGGTTCTAAATTAAATATTAAAATCAAATAATGGAGGTGATTTTTATTGCACACTTTATTTTCGTTTTATTTTTATCTTCTATTTTCTGTTTGTTTGGTCTAAAAATCTTCTATCCTATTTTTACATCGTCTACAATTATTATTGAATACGGGTTACATCCATTTGACATTTGTATAGAACAACCTTTGATTTGGAAATACATAAAAATTTTATTTGTAATCTCATATATTTTTTCATCCATTATTCTTTCTAATTCATTTTTTTCATTATTTATCCGTCCATTTATAAAAACTTTTTCTAAAAAGATTAAGCATCCCAAACATATATCCTCTGTTAATTCCAACGAACTCTCTCTTTTTATAGGAAAAAATATTTTTACAGATGAGAAAATATTTTTACCTGAAAAAAGTCTTTACCAAAACATTTTAGTAACTGGAACGATAGGTACTGGAAAAACAAGTAGTGCAATGTATCCTTTTACACAACAACTAATTAAATATAAGTCCAATAATTTCGAAAAAAAGATTGGAATGCTTATTTTAGACGTTAAAGGTAATTACTACAAACAGGTTAAAAAATTTTGCAAAATATATAATAGAGAAGAGGATTTAATTATAATTGAACTAAATGGAAATTACAAATATAACCCTTTACACAAGCCAAACTTAAAGCCTTCTGTCTTAGCAAATAGATTAAAAACGATTCTTTTGCTGTTTTCTAAAAATAATACAGAATCTTTTTGGTTAGACAAAGCTGAGCAGGTTTTAGCAGAAGCAATAAAATTATGCAGGCTTTATAATGATGGTTATGTAACTTTTGATGAACTACATAAAATAATTATGGTTAATGATTATTATCTGGATAAGTTAAAAATTTTAAGAGAAAAATTTAATAATAATTATTATAATCATACCGAAACCTATGATTTACTTTCTTCCATAACCTTTTTCGAAAAAGAATTTCTAAATTTAGACCCTCGTACTTTATCTATTATAAAATCAGAAATAACACGCATTACTAATAGTTTTATTGGAGAGTATGATATTTTAAAAACCTTTTCTCCACCATTAGAGGAACTTAATTTTTTAGGTTTTCAAGATGTTTTGGAAAATGGAAAAATAGTTGTTTTAAATATGAATATCAGTGAATATGCAATTTTGTCTAAAATAATATCAGCATATTTAAAATTAGATTTCCAATCAGAAGTCATGATGAGGCTAGCAAATAATTTTCAAATTTCTAATAGAAGTGTTGCATTTATTTCTGACGAATATCATGAATACTGTACGGAAACTGACAGTAACTTTTTTTCTCAAAGTAGGGAAGCAAAATGCATTAACATTCTGGCAACACAAAGCTATACATCTCTTCTTAATACCATTAATAATCAAGCTACTGTAAAAATGATTATTCAAAATTTAATAAATAAATTATGGTTTAGATCTGACGACATTTTTACAATAGAAGATATACAAAAGCAAATTGGAAAAGAGGATAAAGAAAAATCTTCTCATTCAATTTCTGAAAATGCACAAAAAACAGTATTTAGTTATTTAACTAATTCGTTGAATTCTAAAAATTCTAACATTTCGGAAACAATTAGTACATCTATTCAAACAGATTTTATCTATGACACAAAATTTTTTACTCAAGAATTGGAAAACTTTACTGCCCTAGGCTTTTTATCAGATGGTTCCAAAATTATACCACCCCAAAAATTAAAATTAATACCATATTTTTTATATAAGGAGGATTTTCATGAAAAATTTTACTAAAAAAATTATTATTATTTTACTATTTTTTATTTTATTATTTAATATTTTTAACATTTCTTATTGTTTTTTTGATTCTACACCAAAGATAGTTACTAAATTAAATGATGCTTTTACTAAAATAGAAGAATGGCTTTTAAAGCTTGCAACACCGGCTGCCGCTGTTGCCGTTGGAACAGGTGTATTTATGAAAAAATTTAGTTTTGGTGATGAAGAAAGAATAAGGATAGCCAAAAAGCTAATTAGAAGCTCACTTTTTTCTTATGGATTTATTTTAGCAATTGACTTAATATTATCCGCCATAAAAACACTTATAGTATAGGTGATATTTATGGAGCAACAAAATATTTCTTATATAATTTTTGAAACTATAAACAATTTGTTAAACAATCTATTGTCTTCCATTGATACAACCCTTTATGAAATATTAGATGAATTGGCTTTTATAAATACAAATATATTAAAAATATCATTTTTTGAAAAAATATTTGGTACTTCTTCAACTAATGGTTTGTTATTAATTGCAAACTCTCTATTAATTGCTTTTGTTATATATTATGCAGTCAAACTTGCTTATTCAAATTATACTAATCAGCCTGTAGAATCACCTCATCACTTTGTTTTTAGACTGCTTATTTTGGGTATTAGTATCAATTCTTCATTTTTTATTTGTGAGCAGATTCTAAATATTAATCATTTGCTTTCTTCTTCTATACAAGAGCTTGGACAGTCCATATTTGGTTTTTCTATTTCTTTTTCAAAACTTATTGAAAAATTAAATGTTGATATATATTCTATAACTTCTGACTTTAATATTTTTTCCTTTGATGGAATTTCCAAAACATTTATAACTATCAGCCTTTTTAATTTAATTTTTTCTTACTCTCTAAGGTATATTATGATAAAACTCTTTTGCCTACTAACTCCATTTGCACTATTGACATTATTAAACAATTCAACAAGTTGGTTTTTCAAATCATGGATTAGATGTATTTTTTCACTATTAATAATGCAATCATTTATTGCTCTAATACTATTACTAGTTTTTTCAATTAGTTTCAATTCTAATACTATGTCAAAATTAACTTACCTAGGATGTATATACGCTTTAGTACATATTAATTCATATATAAGGCAATTAATCGGCGGAATTTCTACAGATGTGTCAAATAATTTTGGCATATCACCAAATTTATTTAATAGGAGGTCTTAATGAATTTTATTTTTCCTCAAAATTACAATTTTGACAATAAATTATTTGGTTTTATATCTTACAGCTCTCTAATACTAAATTTAATATGGGCCTGTATAATATTTTTTATATCAAATTGTTTTTTTAACAGTCTATATATAAAAATAAGTGCAATTATCATATTATGTTTCCCATTGCTCTTGTTCACTTTTATTGGTGTAAATAATGAAAATATTGTGTATTTTCTCAAATATTTTCTTAAATATTTACTAAAAAACAAACTTTATTTGTATAAATAACATTTATTATAATTTTTTTCATATAAACTGTGTTTTCCCAAAAGATTTATTGTAAAAATATTCAGAAAATGATATAATTTGACAAATAAACTTTGGGGAGGCATTATGCTATGAAATTAGAAAATACAGAAATATTACCTTTGTTTTCAAAAACAGAAATACCAGATATTTTTTTCTCAGAATACTTATCACAAGCAAATGGTGATTTTATAAAAGTATATTTGTATTTATTATTTTTGTCTAAATATGATAAAGACGTAAAACTAAATGATTTATCAAAAAAATTAGTACTTCCTCTAAAGGTTATACAGGATGCCTTAAAGTATTGGGAAGATATTGGCGTAATTACTAAAAAAAATACAGGATATATTATTAATAATTTACAAGAAATTGAGTTATATAAAATATATAAACCTAAAACATCTTTATCTGCTGAAGAACTAAAAAAATCTGCAGAAGGTCAAAAAAGAGCTCAAGCTATAGAATATATTAATAATAAGTATTTTTCTGGGTTAATGCCTACTTCATGGTATCCAGATATTGAATTATGGTTCAAAAAATACAATTTTGATGAAGAAGTTATGATTGCATTATTTGGTTACTGCTTTGATAAATCTGCATTACACAGAAATTATATCCAAACAGTTGCTGCTGCATGGGCTAAAAATAATATCAAAACTTTTACAGATTTAGATATTTATTATGAAAAACAAGAAAAATTAAATATAATTGCTAATAATATTTTAAAGAAATTAGGTTTAAAAAGAAATTTATCTCAGTACGAGTACGCTTACATCGAAAAGTGGGTAATTGACTTTAAATATAACCTAGATATAATTGAAATTGCATTAAAACGTACTACATCTAAAGCCAATCCAAATTTTGACTATTTAGATAAATTATTAAGTGATTGGCATGACAGAGGATTTACCAATTCTGACGAAATCCAAAAATTTTTATTGGAAATGAAACAGAAAAATAAGAATGTACAGAATTTAGAAAAATCTTCTGGATATAACAAATATGAACAAAGAACTTATGATAATTTAAACAATTTATACGCAAATGTTAAAAAAAAACAAGAAGCATAAGGATGTGAAAAAATGAATAATTCTACTCTAAAAAAACTTTTAACAGAATATGAAAATAAAAGAATTAATGCAATTCAAATGGCTGATATAAGAAAAAAAGAATTATATTTGCAATACCCAGATTTGCAAAAGATAGATGACGAATTAAATTTTCTAGCTATTTCAACTGCAAAATCTCTTATAAATAAAAATGATCCCACTCTTTTAGAAAAATTTCAAGAAAAAATTAATGTTTTAAAAAATAAGAAAAAACAGGTTTTAAATTCTCTCGGAATAAATGAATCTTACTTTTTACCTAAATTTGAGTGTAATATATGTAAAGATACCGGATATATTGTAGAAGGCTCTAATTCTATAATGTGCAATTGTCTAAAACAAAAAATATTTGATTTGGAATATAATAAATCAAATATTTATAACATAAAGAATCAAAATTTTCAGAATTTTAATGAACTATTTTATTCTGATAAAATAAATGAGTCAAAATATCACTCAGACGTTTCTCCTAGAGAAAATATAAAATTAATAAAAGATATATGTTTTAGTTTTATCAATAACTTTGAAAAAGCAGAGGAAAAAAACTTGTTATTTACTGGCAATACTGGCTTAGGCAAAACTTTCCTTTCTAGTTGTATAGCAAATGAATTAATTAAGCAAAGAAAAACCGTTTTATATCAAACAGCTCCTGTAATGTTAGATACAATAATTGACTACAGGTTTGGCAAATCTAATAATTCTAATATTTTAGAAAGTATATTAAATGTAGATTTATTAATAATTGATGATTTAGGCACAGAATGTGTTAATAACATGAAATTCACTGAATTATTTAATATAATTAATACAAGGTTGTTAAATCAAAAAAATATAACTAAAACAATAATTTCTACAAATTTAAGTTTACAAAACTTATATAATACTTATGATGAAAGAATAGTTTCTAGAATAATTGGGGATTACAATATTTGCTATTTTTTCGGAGAAGATATAAGATTTAAAAAAATCTGTGATTAATCAATTAATCACAGATTTTTTATATTGTTATCTTTCTTCATCTCCTGTATCACCAACTTCTTCTGTACCGTGAGGAGGAACAAATCCTTTATCCATTGCAGTGAATAAAATACGTTTCCTTAGATATCCTACATCGTTGATTCTTGCACCTTTTTTATCTCCGTTTTTTTGCATTATTTCTTCTGCTAATTCCATAAGTTTTTGTTGCTTTAGTCCATTTGGTAGTCTGTGACTCAGTATTGCTACTATACTTTTTTCTTGTCTTTTTACTACAGCATCTGTTTTAAGCTTATTCAATCTTTTATAAAAAAACTTTGAAATTTCTTCCACATTTTTGTATCCTTCTTCCTGCCCAGAGTTTTTAGTTATTTCAATTATTAACTCCATATTTTCTTTCATAAATTTTCCATATATATCTGTTAATATTTCTCTCTCCTGATTATCTGATATTACGTCTGGATTATCTACTACCTCGTCAGCCAAAATACTTATTTCGCCAAGGTTTTCAATAAGAAGCATTATTGGGTTTACTGAATCTTTTTTAAAATTCATCATATTATTCACTTTCTTCCAAAGATATTTTTTCTATGCTTACTACCTTACCTTCATTTGTCCTCATTAAAGTTACTCCCTGCGTTGCTCTACCCAATATACTTATGTCTTTAACATTTAATCTAATTATAGTGCCATTGTCAGTTATAAGCATAACATCTTCTTCATCTGTCGCTATTCTTATTCCAACTATATCTCCAGTTTTAGGTGTTACTTTATAAGTTATTACACCTCTTCCCCCTCTATTTTGTACTCTATATTCTTCTAATTCTGTTCTCTTTCCAAATCCATTTTCTGTTATGGCAAGAAGGGTACCTTTAATGTTAGAAATAATAGACTCCATACCTATTACACTATCATCTTCATCAAGTCTAATTCCAATTACTCCTTGCGCAGTTCTTCCAACTGGTCTAACATCTTTTTCGTCAAATGTAATGCTCATACCTTTTTTGGTTACCATTACAACATTGTCTTCGCCATCTGTTAGTCTTACATCTATTAATTCATCATCATCTTTTAATGTGATTGCTAATAATCCCGTTTTTCTTGCTGAATTATACTCTGTAAGTGCAGTCTTTTTTATTAGTCCATTTTTAGTTCCCATCAATAAATATTTTCCTTCTGAGAAGTTATTGATTGGTATAACTGCGGATATTTTTTCGCCTGGATCTAGGCTTAATAAATTAACAATTGCTGTACCTTTAGCAGTTCTTCCTGCTTCTGGTACTTCATATCCTTTCAATCTATATAATTTTCCTTTGTTACTAAAGAATAATATAATATCATGTGTGGATGCTGTAAATATTTGTTTTACAAAATCTTCTTCCCTTGTTGCTATGCCTGTTATTCCTTTTCCTCCTCTTTTTTGGCTTTTATATGTATCTACAGGCATTCTTTTTATGTATCCAAAGTGAGTTAATGTTATTACGCTTTGTTCTTCTTTAATTAAATCTTCTACATCAATTTCGCCTTCGGCTGCTGCTATTTTTGTCTTTCTTTCATCTCCATATTTTTCTTTAATTTCTGTTAATTCTTTTTTTATTATATCAAATACTAGTCGCTCACTACTTAATACTTCTCTATAATATTCTATTAATTTCATTAGCTCATTGTATTCTTCGTCTATTTTTTCTCTTTGCAAACCTGATAGCGTCTTTAATCTCATATCCAATATAGCTTGAGCTTGTATATCAGATAATCCAAATCTTTTCATTAATCTTTCTTTTGCATCATCATATGAGTTTCTTATAATATTAATTACTTCGTCTATATTATCTAAAGCTATTTTTAATCCTTCTAATATGTGTGCTCTTGCTAATGCTTTGTCTAAATCGAACTGTGTTCTACGCAATATAACTGTTTTTCTGTGGTCTATATAATAATCCAAACACTGTCTTAGAGTTAGTATCTTTGGTTCTCCATTTACCAATGCTAACATTATTATTCCAAATGTATCTTGCATTTGTGTGTTTTTATATAGTTGATTTAATACTACTTGGGCATTTGCATCTCTTTTTAATTCTATAACTATTCTAACTCTATCTATTCTATCTGATTCATCACGTAAATCTGAAATTCCCTCTAGTCTTTTTTCTCTAACCAATGAAGCAATATTTTCAACTAACTTTGCTTTATTTACTTGATATGGCAAAGAATTAACAATTATTCTTTGTCTATTATTGCTTGTTTCTTCTATTTCTGCCTCTGCTCGTACTGTAATTTTTCCTCTACCTGTTAAATATGCCTCTTTTATTCCTTCTCTTCCTATTATTATGCCTTCCGTAGGAAAATCTGGCCCCTTAATTATTGATAATAACTCTTCATCTGTAACATTATCTTCATCAATTATTTTAATAATTCCATTTATTACTTCTGTTAAATTGTGAGGAGGTATGTTTGTTGCCATTCCAACTGCTATACCCGAAGATCCATTAATTAATAGTGTAGGTATTTTAGATGGAAGAACAGTTGGCTCCTGCAATCTATCATCATAGTTTGGCATAAAATCTACTGTATTTTTTTCTATGTCTGTAAGCATTGTTTCTGCAATTTTAGCCATTCTTGCTTCTGTATACCTCATTGCAGCTGCACCATCGCCATCTATTGAACCAAAGTTTCCGTGTCCATCAATTAATCTATATCTCAATGAAAAATCCTGTGCCATTCTTACCATTGCATCATAAACAGAAGCATCTCCATGTGGGTGATATCTTCCTAAAACTGACCCTACAGTATTAGCGCACTTTCTATATGGTTTATCTGAAGTAATTCCATCTTCATACATTGCATATAAAATTCTTCTGTGAACAGGTTTTAATCCATCTCTTACATCTGGTAAAGCACGAGATACAATAACACTCATTGCATAATCTATATAGGATGTTTTCATCTCTGTTTCTATATCTCTTTCTATAATCTTTCCGTCACGTGATTCCATTTTTTTACCATTCCTTTCTGCCTTTTGTCTTTTATAATTATACTAAACTGAAAAAAATTATGCAAGGAAAAACGCAGAAAAAACTGTTATTTCTAGTAACTAAACTAGCATTTTACTTAATTCTATTTGTTCTTGAGTTAAATTAAAATCTCCTCCATTGTTTTTTATTATTTTATGAAGATTTTCTATTTGCCTTGCCTGTTTTAAAGCTGTTTCAAATGGCATTAATTCTTTTAACTTCTCGTTTATTTTTCTATATTCTTTTTCCATTCCATTTAGGTTTTTGTCTTTATAATACGCTTTCCAGTTGTTTTCATATTTTACTAATTTGTCTAAATTATTTATTTGATTTGTAAAGCTATTTTCAATACTTTTAGAAATATTGTCTAATATAACATTTTTTCCTTGCCTTATAAGCGTTGATGTTCCATATTTTATCCAACCTTTTTTTGTTACTTTGCTTAGTACTGAATCTAAAACATTTGATAAACTATCAATTATTCCTCCGCTTTTTATTGCCTCCTGCGCTTGTGATAAATTTTCAAAGTTTCCAGTAAATATTCCCATTGCACTTTTTCCTAAATTTATTGCAGAATTAATTGCTGTATTAATTCCTTGTTTTAAACCTCCCTTAACCAAACTATCTTTTATATTAATTATTTCATCTTCAATTAAATCTGGTAGTACCCATCTTAATCCTATATTTACTGCCGTGTTAATTGTTTTTCCAAGTGTTGTTTCTAAAAATTTATTTTGCTCTTTTTCTAAATTATTTACATTTGCTATATTTTGTCCTATTTCTAAATCATTCATTTTTACTTCTCCTAACTTCTAATATTTTATTTTTTATTTTTTTTATAAAATTTTGTTTTTTTCTGTTCATTAAATATTTTTCTATAATTTTTAAATACTCTTTTTTTATATTTTTATCTATTTTATTTGCATTTTTATTTATTATTAAATTATATTTATTATTTATATCTATTTTTCCAATAATATTGTATTCAGAAAAAATTATTTTTAAAATGTTAATATCTATTGAATTTTTATTAAACTTATTAAATAAAATATTTATTTTATTATTATCTATATTCCATTCTTCTTTATATATTTTTAAAATATTTTTTGATTTCTGTATTTCCAATAAATTTGGCTCAACAATTAAAATATTTATATTACTTTTTTTTATTATATCTTTTGTATAATTAAAAAAACATTCTGAAGAAGTATCTATTATTATAACATCATAAAATTTTTTAACATCATTAAATAAATTATTAAATTGAATATTATTAATTTTATATTTAGAATCGAATAATAAATTTATTCCTGAAATTAAATCAATTCTTTTATTTATTTTAATTTTTAATTCTTTTAAACCTATTTTATCTTTTATTAAATTATTTTCTTTTATTTTTTTGGAGATTTTTTCAGAATATTTTTTGACACCTAAAATTGTATGAAGAGAATTATTTAAAATATCAAAATCTATTATTAATATTTTTTTCTTTGAATAAATTAATGATTTAGCTAAATTAACTGTGAAAATACTTTTCCCTACACCGCCGCTACCTAAAATACAAATAATTTCTTTTTGTGAATTTAATTCTTTTACCTCTTTTATTTTTTGTTTTTTATTTTGCTTATTTTTGCTATTTTGTTCTATTATAATTTTCTTTAAATCATTTATTTCTTTTTTTATTTTTTCGTTTTCGTCTTCTTTTTTGTTTTTTATTAATTTAATTATTTCTTTAATTTCTATTTTATTATATAAAATTAAATATACATTTTTTGAATATAAATTTTTCTCTAACTCCTCTTTTTTATTTTCTAAAATAATTACTATATTTACTTCATTATTTATTTGCTTAATTTTTTCTATTAAATTTTCTATTTTTTCATTACCTGGTAAAGCTTCACTTATTATTAAAAAGTCCACTTCTTTTTCAGTTTCCAGTATTTCTATTACCCCTTCTTGATATTGAATATCTTTTCCAATGACAATAAAATCCTTTTCCTTTTTTAGTTCATTATTAAGTTGTGGTTCTGCTAATGCGGTAATTATTTTTTTCATTTTTTATCACAATCCTTTTTCAATAATATTTTTTTCGTATTCTGCTGCATCTATTTTAGTCAAAATATGTTCATTTCCAACAAACATCAAACATTCTCCTCTTTTTAGAGATTTTATTTCTATTTTTTCCTTTTCAGAAAGATTAGTATATTTACTTAATAATATTATATTTTCTTCCTCTAGTGCAAAAAACGTTTTTATTTCTGAATTATTTAAAATACTTTTACCATATATTCCTTCTTCCAAACTAAATAAATCTGATATATCTTGAGTTATTGCCACACTACTTCCGCCAAATTTTCTTATTGTTTTAAATATTTTATATATAAAACTAGCAACGTCTTTATTTGATGTTACACCTATTAATCTCCAAATTTCATCTAAATAAATTGCCTTTTTTATATTTCTATCCTTTTTTATTCTATCCCAAAAATAATCAACAAATAAATACATTGCATATTTTAAATTTTCTTCTCCCATCTCGTAAATATCTGCAACAATTAATTTATTATTTAAGTTGAGGTTTGTATAATTATTAAAGAAACTTAATGAACCTTTCACAAATGGAATTAGCCTTATTTTTAATATTTTTGTTTTTTCATCTTCATCAAGTAAATTACACAAATCCTCAAGTAATGGCATATCATATGTGTCTTTAAAATCTGGTTTTATATTAATTTTATTTTTTTCAATTTTATGTAACGAATTATCATCAAATGTTATACCTTTTCTTTTATACAACTCTATTAGTTTTTCTTCTAATATTGCTTTTTCTTCCTCATTTATATCTCCGAAAATCAAATTAAAAAATCCTATTAGTTTACCAATTTTATTTGCTAAGTATCCTGTTTCACCATCTTCTAAGCTATCTTCTCTTATATCAAATATATTTATAAAAGTATCAGAACCTGGTCCAATTTTTATTAATGTGCCATTTAAATTTTTGCATAATTCACCATATTCTCGATCTGGATCTATAATATATTGTTCTATCCCTAATAATCTATATCTTAAAATTAATAATTTTGTATAAAACGACTTACCTGCTCCACTAGTTCCAAAAATGCAAATATTTGCATTTTTGTATTTATTTGTATCATATCTATCCACAAATACTAAAGAATTGTTATAAATATTAGTTCCTACAAAAATTCCATTTTCATCAAAAATTGCAGATGAAATAAATGGATATGTTGATATTAATCCTCCTGTTAATACATTCCTTTTTAATACATTTTTTAAATCTTCATTATTTTCCATTATTGGTAAAACAGACAAAAAAGCTTGCTCTTGCCTAAAATATGCTTTACGTGTTTGCAATCCTTTACTTTGTAAAAGTCCTTCTAATTTATTAATAAAATACTCCAATTCCTTCAAATTTGTAGAAAATGTTGTTATATAAATATATAAAAAATATAAACTCTCATTATTTACTTGTAGTTCTTTTCTTATATATTTAGCGTCATTATACGTAAATGCCGCAATATCTATGTCTTGCCTATTTTGATTATTTGTTTTTAAATCTACGCCTACATTGCCTATATGATAAGTCAAATCTTTTATTGTTCTATATGTATCTTGTTTTTCACAAAAAATAGATATGTTTAGATTAATATTTGTATCTATTATTGTTTTTAAAATTAAATCTGTTTGCTCCCTGTAATAATTAGTTATTAATATACTAGAATAGTACATCTCATCTATTTCTATATATTGTGGATTTTTTAAATTAATATATGTTGGTGCTATTTCTTTAATTTCGTCATAAGTTCCTTGTAAAAAAATCATCTCATTTTTTTTATTTTTATTAAATATTTTATTTATTATATTAATATTTTCATCACCTCATTTTTTAATTATTTAAATAAATTCTGGAATTTAAAAAAGAAAATAAAACATTTTTTGAATCATTAATATTATTTATATCTATAACACCATTTCCACATCTGCTTAAGCAATCTTTTATCTTAAAATATTTATCATTTAAGTTTTCAATCGCCAAATCATCTACTGTCTTAATTTTTTTATCATCATTTTTATACTTTAATATTATATAAAAATTTTTTGATGATGATTTTTTTTGATGATTTAATGATTGAATATATTCTATATATTTATTTGAATACTCTGATATACTTTTTTCTTCTTTTTCCTTTTGACAATTTATATTGGAAATATGTTTAGATAAATCTTCTTTTTTACTTTGAATTAAAATTTGAAAATTAAAATCGCATGTTTTTAAAAATATTTTATATGAATTTAAAATTGCCTCTTTCTCCAATTCCGATTTTAAATTAAAATTAATTGGATATATTTTTATTATTTTTATATAAGAATTATTTTTTAATTTTATAATTCCATTTTTTAATATTCTTTCAAAAGGCAACCATTCTTGAATAGAATTATTTTTTTTCATAAACCTCCTTTTTTATAGAATTAAAAATATAAATTTTAACTATAATTAGATTACAATAATTTGTGCTTTTAGTCAATGTTTTTCGTATTCCATTTTTCGACATTTTATTTTATTTTATTTTTATGTATAAAAAAAATTAAATTAGACATAATATTAGCATAAGGTTAATATTAGTTGAACTAAGAGTAATATGGGATTTATTTTTTGAGTTTTATATTATTCGAGCAAAGATTTATAATGGTTTAATAACTTTAGATTATTATAAGTCGGCGACGAGAGTATATTGTTTGTATGTAAGCTATATTGTATTTTTTTATATTTTTAATATATGGTTGTAATATATGCAATATATTCGAAGTTAAGATTATTCTTGTATTTTATAGTGGTCATTTTTAGTCCCTTCGTGGATGAATATGGTTATTATTGGTGCATTAATAGTCGAGCAACTGATTAATATATTTGGTGAATAGCTTATTTATGCAGTAATGTATATTAGGTTAAAAGTTAGGTATATTAGTTTTAGCTGAAGATTAATACTAGCTTTATCGATAAGAAATAGCAAGGTAATATTCCTTGCTATTTCTTATTCTCCGTTATATATCTAAGTTTTTAACGAATTTTGCATTTGATTCTATAAATTGTCTTCTTGGGCCAATATCATCTCCCATTAAAATTGTAAAAATTTCATCTGCTTTTATTGCATCTTCTAGTTTTACTTTTACTAATATTCTTGTTTCCGGGTTCATTGTTGTTTCCCATAATTGTTCTGGGTTCATTTCACCTAAACCTTTGTATCGTTGAATATTAATTTGATCTCTTGCAATACCTTTTTCTGCTAATTCTTTAAAAGATTCATCTAAATCTTCATCTGTATAGCAATATATATCTGTCATTCCTTTTTTAGACAATTTGTATAATGGTGGTTGCGCCAAATAAACATTCCCATTTTCTATTAACGGTCTCATATATCTAAAGAAAAATGTTAAAAGCAATGTTCTAATGTGTGCACCATCAACGTCGGCATCTGCCATTATTATTACTTTTCCATATCTTATTTTTGTTATATCAAAATCAGCACCTATACCAGCACCAATTGCTAATATAACTGGATTCAATTTATCATTTCCATATATTTTGTCTGCTCTTGCTTTTTCAACATTAAGCATTTTACCCCATAAAGGTAAAATAGCTTGAAATTTTCTATCTCTTCCCTGTTTTGCACTACCTCCAGCTGAATCTCCCTCAACTATATATACTTCACAATTTTCGGCATCTTTTTCACTGCAATCTGCTAGTTTTCCTGGTAGTGTAGAAGTTTCTAATGCATTTTTTCTTCTTACTAATTCTCTAGCTTTTCTTGCTGCCTCCCTTGCTCTTGAGGCACTTATGCATTTTTCTAATATTGATTTTGCTACTGTTGGATTTTCTTCTAAATATGCTGAAAATTCCTCATTAACAACACTTTGTACTATTCCTGTAACATTACTATTACCTAATTTTGTCTTTGTTTGCCCTTCAAATTGTGGTTCTTTTACTTTAACTGAAATAACGGCAGTTATTCCTTCTCTTATATCTTCTCCTTGTAAGTTTCCGTCTTTTTCCTTTATTAAATTATGTGACTTTGCATAATCATTAAATGTTTTGGTAAGAGCTCTTTTAAATCCCTCTAAGTGTGTTCCCCCTTCTATTGTGTTAATATTATTAACAAAAGAATATATATTTTCTGAATATGCAGTTGTATATTGTATAGCTATTTCAATTGGAACCTCTCCATCTTTTTCTATATATATTGGTTTAGCATTTATCTTTTCTTTATTTTTATTTAAAAATTCTACAAATGAACTTAATCCACCCTCATAGTGAAATTCTGCCTTTTTCGGTGTTTCTTCTCTTAAATCTTCTATTGTAATTTTTAAACCTTTTGTTAAAAATGCCATTTCTCTAAATCTATTTTCTAATACTTCATATTCATATTCAAGTGTTTCAAATATTGTATCATCAGCTAAAAATCTTACTTTCGTACCAGTTTTATCAGAATCTCCTATCCTCTTTAATGGTTCTATTGTTTTTCCTCTTTCAAACTTCATCTCATATATGCCACCATCTCTTTGAATAGTAACTTCTACCCATGTTGATAAAGCATTTACAACAGATGCTCCAACTCCATGTAATCCCCCAGAAACCTTATAACCACTATCTCCACCAAATTTTCCTCCTGCATGTAATTTAGTATATACCGTTTCTGCTGCTGATATTTTTGTTTTCGGATGTATATCTACTGGAATTCCTCTACCATTATCTTGTACACTTATTATATTTCCAGGCTCTATTTGTACATTTATTTCTGTACAGTATCCTGCTAAAGCTTCATCTACGCAGTTGTCTACAATTTCATATACTAAATGATGCAATCCTCTTACAGAAACACTACCAATATACATTCCTGGTCTTTTTCTTACTGCTTCTAATCCTTCTAGAACCTGTATTTGATCTGCTCCATATTTATGCTCGTATTTCTCCATTACTTTATACCTCCAATTTTATTAGTCCTTCTTTCTAAGGTGCTTGTGGATATGTTAGAAATATATCCTCTTGTTTCATTTTTTTCTACTGTTATTATTAGTGATTTTTTATTTTTTTCTGATACATCTATTATCTTATCACTAATATTTATATTTTTGCAAACATTTTCTAAATTTTCTTTTTTTTCTAGTGTTTCTATATTTAGAATAGCTATAATTCCATTGGTATCTATTAAGGTATCTTTTCCTATATGCAAATACACTAAATTATCTCTCCTTTTTTTACTTGATACAAGTAATAATCCACATTTTCATTAATAAAGTTTATTTTTTCTGCACAAGTTATTATTACTTGTGTATTATTTATATTATTCAAAAAATTTCTTCTTCTTTTTATATCTAGTTCTGACATAAAATCATCTAATAGTAAAATTGGCTCTTCTTCAATTTCATCATGAATCACTTGTAATTCAGACAATTTTAGCGATAATACTGCTGTTCTATTTTGCCCTTGAGATCCATAGATACTTAATTCTTTGTCATTTATGTATACCTCAAAATCATCTCTATGTATCCCCTTTGTTGTATATCCTTTTATAATGTCTAATTTTCTTCTTTGTGTTAATAAATCCATATAATTTTTCTTATTTTCACAACAAGATGTATAAATAATATCAATTTTTTCATTATCATTTGTTATTTTTTTATGTATTATGTTTATCTTTTCTATAATTTTATTTATAAACTCTCTTCTATAATTACTTATTATATTACCATATTCAACTAGCTTTTCATCCCATATCTCCAATAAACTCTCTGCTTTTCCCTCTTGTCTTATCTGTCTTAAATAATTGTTTCTTTGTTCTAATGTTTTATTATACATATTTAGAATGTATACATAATTTGGTCTTAATTGTCCTATCATCATATCTAAAAATCTTCTTCTTAGTGCAGGAGTTCCTTTTAATATATTAATATCATCTGGTGTAAATATAACAATATTTATTTTACCTAATAGCTCACTTAATTTTTTAATTTTTACACCATTTACTAAAATTTGCTTTTTATCAGAAATACAAATTAAAATGTTTCCATCTCTGTCTTTTTTAGAATACTCAACTTTTATCCTAGCATTTTCTTCACCTAATTTAATAAGCTCTTTTTCTCGTGTTGTTCTAAAAGATTTTCCAAAAGCACATAAGAAAATTGCTTCTAAAATATTAGTTTTGCCCTGTGCATTATCTCCATAAAAAACATTTATATTTTTTTTTAATTTTATTTCTTGATTCTCATAGTTTCTAAAATTATGTAATTCTACTTTGTTTATGTGCATATTATTCCTTCATTCTTATTGGTAAAATCATATATATATAATCTCCATCATCAATAGGTCTTATAATACATGGTGAAATACTTGTACCAAAATCAACATATATTTCTGGGTCATCTATTGCACGTAACGCATCTAAGAAATACTTAGGATTAAATCCTGCCTCTAGGTTTTGTCCTTCTGTAGCACAATAAATTTCTTCTTTTGCATCTCCTGTTTGATTTGTACAAGATATTATAACTTTACCTATATCCACACATACTTTAACAGGATATTTTTTTTCTTTTTCTATTGCTGATGCAGAAATCAAACTTATTCTTTCAAAACAGTCTTGAATATTTTTTCTATCTACCCTTATCCTTGTTTCCCAGTTTTCTGGAATAACACTTGAATAATTTAAAAATTCCCCATCTAATAATCTTGTTACAATTTTGCAATTTTCCATTTCAAATAATGCTTGATTTTTATTTACTCCTATTTTTACTATATCAAAAGAGTCTAATAAAATTTTATTTATTTCATTTAAAGTTCTGCCTGGTATTACAGCAACAAAATCTTTTACTGCTTCTTTTAAAGCTTTAGTTTTCCATGCCAATCTAAATCCATCAACAGCAACAACATTTAATCTATTATTTTTAATTTCAAATAAACATCCTGTAAAAATTGGTCTATTTTCTTCTGTACTAACAGCAAAAATAGTTTTTCTTATCATTTCTTTTAAAGATTTTTGTTCTAATTCTATAGAATTTTCAACATCTATCTTTGGAAGTTCTGGAAATTCTTCTGGATTCATTGTTGCTAATTTATATAATGAACCTTCACATTCTATTATTAGTAAATTATTCTTATCTAAAGATATACTTATTTCTGTATCTGGTAATTTTCTTATAATTTCACTAAACATTATACTATTTACAACAGTAGCACCTTGTTCTATTATTTGTGCTTCATTAATAATATATTCTATCCCCATTTCTAAATCATATGTTGTAAACTTTATATCATTATCATTAGTTTGAATTAAAATTCCTTCTAATATAGGCATTGTAGTTTTACTAGCAACAGCTTTTGTTACGGAATTAATAGCTTTAAGGATATTTTCCTTTTCACAAACTATTTTCATTTTTATCGTCTCCTTATTATAATATAATTTAATATTTTTAGTAGTAGTAATAGTAGGTTATGTGGATTATGTGGAAAACCCTGTGCATATCTTATTTCCTTAAGAAAAACAATGTTAATAATTTCGTGGAAAACTAATAAAGTTATCTACAGTGTGAAAATTATTTTGTGAGTAAGTTTAATATTAACAAGTTTTATACAAACAATTAACAATTATATGTGAATATCTAATGCATTGTTTCCGTAGGAAGAGAAAGCAATTTTTTTTGCAAACACAATTTTATCAAACACAAATTTTTGAAAAAACCATATAGTTATTTATATATGAATTATTTGTCTGATGTAAGCAAGTTTTTAACACTATCCACAATTCTTTTTGTGCTTGGATTTTCTTTTACTTCATTCTCGATTTTATTACAAGCGTGTAAAACTGTAGTATGATCTCTTTTTCCAAATTTAGCTCCTATCACTGTCAATGGTTGTCCAGCAACACTTCTACATAAATACATTGCAATTTGTCTAGGAAATGTTACATCAGCAGACCTTTTTATTCCTTTTAAATCATTAACAGTAATATTAAAATATTTAGAAATTGTTTCTTGTATCAATTCTATTGAAAGTACTTTTTCTTTTTGAGTAACAACATCATTAATTGCTTTTTCAGCCATCTCCATAGTTATTGGACTATTGATTAAAGAAGCTTTAGCAATTAATTTATTTAATGTACCTTCTAATTCTCTTATATTAGAATCTATTTTTGTAGCAATGTTAGATAAAATATCGTCATCTATAATAATATTATCTAATTGTGCTTTCTTTCTTAAAATAGCTAAACGTGTTTCATAATCTGGATTTGAAATGTCAGCAATAAGACCCCATTCAAACCTTGACTTTAATCTATCTTCTAGAAAATTAATATCTTTAGGAGGCCTATCACTAGATATAACTATTTGTTTACCACTTTCATGAAGCGCATTAAAAGTATGAAAAAATTCTTCTTGAATTCTTTCTTTACCTGCAATAAATTGAATATCATCTATTAACAATACATCTATATTTCTATATTTATTTCTGAATTGTTCGTTTTTATTATCTTTAATTGCATTAATTAATTGATTAGTGAATTTTTCAGAAGTAACATATAATATACTTGTATTTTTATTATGTACTAATATTTCATTTGCAATAGCATGCATTAAATGAGTTTTGCCCAAACCAACGCCACCATATAAAAAAAGTGGATTATATGATGTGGCAGGAGCTTCTGCTACAGCTAACGCAGCAGCATGTGCAAATCTATTGTTATTTCCAACAACAAAACTTTCAAACGTATATTTAGGATTTAAGTTAGAATTTAAAGTTTGAGTGTATTGTCCTACTTGTGATATAGATGATTCTTGCTCATCTTCATTATCTTCATTTAATATAACTGTAATATCCCATTCTTTGTTTGTTAAATATTTAAAAGTGTTTTTGAATAATTCATAATAACGTGACATTATGGAATCTTTTTGGAATTGTGTATGTGCTACTAAAACGATAGTGTTATTATCCATACTTTGCAATTCTAAATCTTTAATCCATGTCTCATAAGATATTTTTGTAACTTCACCTTTTAACAATTCTTTTGTTTTTTCTAAAAATTCATCTAATTCTTCCCTCTGCATTTCTTTTTCAATCCTTCCAGTTATCCACAGAGTTATCCACAAATGTTGATAACTCTGTGTGTAAATAAATTTATTATTATAAAATAGTAAAAACAAAAATCTAGAAAAGTCTTGTTGCCCTACTGTTTTTCTATCATATCAAAAATGTAACAAAATAGTCAATACATAAAATAAATAAATGTGGAAAACTTTTAAAAATTGTGAAAAGTTACTTCTAAATATTGACATATTCATATTAAGTGTTATATAATTATACTACTTGTGAAAATAAAGTTAAATATATCTATTACGATAGAGAAATAATATGCAGGAGGTGCAAAAATGAAAAGAACATATCAACCTAAAAAAAGACAAGAACAAAAAGAACATGGTTTTATGAAAAGAATGAAAACAGCATCAGGAAGAAAAATATTAAAGGCAAGACGTGCAAAAGGAAGAAAAAAAATAAGTGCGTAAGAGAAAAGGTCACGTGAATGTGACCTTTTTGAAATAGAAAATATAGAATTTGAGTGATTTTATGAAAAAAAAGAAAACATTAAGAAAAAATTATGAGTTTAAAAATGTGTTAACAAAAGGAAAGATGTACGCGGGAAAACAAATTCTTATTTATATTTCTAAGAACAAACTCAATGAAAATTTAATAGGAATTGCAATTAGTTCTAAATTATGTAACGCAGTTAAAAGAAATAACATAAAGAGGAAAATAAAAGAAAATTATAGACTAATTGAAGATAAGATAAAAAAAGGAAATAATATAGTATTTCTATGGAATAAAAACACTGAAATAGATGAATTGAACTTTCACACTATAAAAAAAGATATGGAAAATATTTTTAGCAAGGCAGGAATAATGGAATGAAAGCTATATTTATAAAGATGATTTTATTTTATCAAAAAAGGCTATCACCATTAATCAGTTCTACAGGAATTAAGTGTAAGTATTATCCATCTTGCTCAGAATATACAAAACAAGCAATAGAAAAGTATGGCTCAATTAGAGGAGTTTGTTTAGGAATAATCAGAATTTTAAAGTGTAATCCATTTTCAAAAGGTGGATATGACCCTTTAAAGTAGTAAAAAATTAAATATATTAAAAAAATTCATGCCTAAGGAAGGAATGATAGTAAATATGGGTTTTATTTCAGAAATATTTGGCTACGTGTTAAATTTTTTGTATGGAATATTTAATAATTATGGAATTGCAATAATTGTCTTTTCTGTATTACTTAGAATAATTTTAATACCAATAACAATAAAACAGCAAAAAGCATTAAAGAAAAATGCTAAACTGCAAAAAGAAATGAAAGAAATACAGGAAAAATACAGGTCAAATCCGGAAAGATTAAATCAAGAGACAATAGAGTTATATAAAAGAGAAAAAATGGGGCCATTTAGTGGTTGCCTTAGTGGGATTTTACAAATAGTAATAATATTATCTGTATTTTGGCTTGTAAGTAAGCCTCTAACATATATGAAAAAAATTAATCCGGAAATAATAGAAAAATATGCTCAAGAGCTAAAAGAAGATGGAACAAATTCTTCATATACAGAAATAGCAATAATAAATAAAAAAGCGGCAGAAGATCCAGAAGTATATATAAATATGGAATTCTTAGGATTAGATTTAAGTAAAGTACCAACACAAAGCTTGGATGATTATAAGGTATATATAATTCCAATACTGTATGTTATTTCTTCTATAATTTCAATAAAATTAACAACAAAGATGAGTAATAAAAATAATACAAAAAAAGAGAAAAAATTGTTATGTGAAGCGAACGATAAAGATAACATAAAAGAAGAAAAACAACCAGACGAAATGGAAATGATGCAACAAATGAATAATAATATGTCATATATGATGCCAATAATGTCTGTATTAATAGCAATTATAGCTCCTTTAGGATTAGCGTTATATTGGTTTATAAGTAATGTATTAATGATAATTGAAAGATTAATTATAGATAAATTTATAAATCAAAAGGAGGAAATTGAAAATGAATAGCGTAATAGCAGAGGGAAAAACTACAGCAGAAGCAATAGAAAATGGATTAAAACAACTAAATGTATCAAAGGATAAAGTAAACATAAAGGTATTGGAAAATGCAGAAAAAAGAAGCTTCTTTAGTATTTTAGCACCAAGAGTGGTAAAAGTGGAGCTAACATTAAAAGATGTAAAAGAACATTATGCTCCAATGCAAGAACATGTTAATCAAATTACTCCAGAGCAAATAGAAATAGCAAAAAAGAATTTAACAGTTTTTTTAGATGAATTCTCTACAAAGTTTGAAGATTTTGATTATGATATAAAGGTAAATGGAAATGACATAAATGTTGAATTAAAGGGAAATGATTCAAGTAAGCTAATAGGCTATAGAGGAGAAACCTTAAATTCAATACAGATAGTAATGTCTACAATTGCTAATAAAAATGTAATGGGGAAGGTAAGAATAATATTAGATATTGCAGGTTATAGAGAAAAAAGAAAAAAGGTTTTAGAGGATTTAGCAGACAAAATTTCAAAAACTGTAATAAAAACAGGAAAAACTATAATGCTAGAACCAATGCCAGCATATGAGAGAAAAATAATACATACTAGATTACAAAATAATGAGAAAGTAAAAACATTTAGTAAGGGAGAAGAACCTTATAGAAAAATAGTTATATCAAAAAATAAATAATAAAAATCAGAAGTCAAAGTTCAGATTTTAGTTTTAACACTATTTCTAACTTTGACTTTTTTAGGAGGATAATAATGAATACAATTGCTGCTATATCAACTGCGATGGGAGCAGGAGGAATAGGTATAATAAGAATGAGCGGAAAAGAATGTTTTGATATTTTAGACAAAATATTTGAACCTGCTAAAAAAGAAAATATAGATAAAATAAAAGGTTATTCTATTAAATATGGATACATAGTAAATAAAGAAACTAATGAAAAAATAGATGAGGTTTTAGTTTCATACTTTAAAAGTCCAAAAAGCTATACAACAGAGGATATGTGCGAAATTAATTCTCACGGGGGAATCGTTGTAGAAAAAGAAATTTTAGAATTATGTATAAAAAATGGGGCTATATTGGCTGAACCAGGAGAATTTACAAAAAGGGCTTTCTTAAATGGAAGAATGGATTTAGCGCAAGCAGAATCTGTCATGGATTTGATTAATTCTAAAACAAGTAGAGAAGCAAAGGCTTCTATAAATCAACTTAAGGGAGGACTTTCAAAGGAAATAAATCTGATAAAAAAACAACTATTAGACATAATGGCAGACATAGAAGCAACAATAGATTACCCAGAGTATGATATAGAAAATGTTACACAGAAGAGTGTTGAAAAAAAATTAAAATCTGTAAAAGAAGAATTAGAACATTTAGAAAAAAGTTTTGATAATGGTAAAATATTAAGAGATGGAGTAAAAACAGTTATAATTGGAAAACCTAATACAGGTAAGTCGTCGCTTTTGAATTTACTGTTAAAGGAAGACAGAGCTATTGTTAGTGAAATAGAAGGTACAACAAGAGATACAATAGAAGAGTATATTTCTATAAATGGAATTCCTATAAAAATTGTGGATACAGCTGGAATAAGAAATACAAGTGATAAAATAGAAAAAATTGGAGTAGAAAAAGCTATAAATTTAATTGATGAATCTGACTTAATAATTGCAATTTTTGATAATTCAAATAAATTAGAAGAAGATGATGAAAAAATATTGGAATTAATAAAAAATAAAAATGCCATTATCTTATTAAACAAAATAGATAAGGAAGATAAGATGAACGACGAGAATAAAAAAATAGCCAGTTTAAATAAAAAGACAATAAAGATATCTACTAAAACAAAAAATGGCTTAAATGAACTATATGATGCGATAACAGAAATGTTTGATTTTGAGGAGATAGAAAAAGGAGAAGAAACGGTTATAACAAACATTAGGCACAAGAATCAGATAAGTATGGCAATAAAAAATGTTATTAACGCTATAAAAACAATTGATGAAAATATGCCAATAGATATTATTGCAATATATATAAAGCAAATATTAGAAGATTTAAGTAAGATAACAGGCGATAATGTGTCAGAAGATATTATAAACGAAATTTTTTCTAAATTTTGTCTTGGAAAATAAAATTTAACCTATAGGTAAAGTCTTGCAAGAGTAGGGATACAAAGAAAAATGTTGAAAACAAAAGTGGCGTTATTTGACAAAAAGACAAAACATTTTTAAATATAATGGACTAAATAATAAAGAATATAAATATTGATAAAAATAGTGTTTGTACAAAACCGTGTTTCTGTTTCATGGAAAACGGCTTAAATAAGGGGTTTAATGAAAAAAGGAGAATGTATATATGAAATATGATGCAGGAAAATATGATATAGCAGTTATTGGCGCAGGTCATGCTGGATGTGAAGCAGCACTTGCTACTGCAAGAATGGGTCTAAAAACTTTACTATTTTCTACTACATTAGAAGCAGTTGCAAATATGCCATGTAATCCACACATAGGAGGAAGTTCAAAAGGTCATTTGGTTAGAGAATTAGACTGCCTAGGGGGAGAGATGGGCAAGAATATAGACAAATCTTTTACACAAATAAGAATGTTAAATACATCAAAAGGACCAGCTGTGTATTCTTTAAGGGCACAGGCGGACAGAAAAAAATATCAAGCAGAAATGAAACATACATTGGAAAAACAAGAGAATCTATTTCTTAAACAAGCAGAAATTGTGGATATATGTGTAGAAAATGATAAGGTAAAAAGTATAGAGACAAATGTAGGCGCAATTTATAATGTTGAATGTGTAATAATTGCGACAGGAACATATTTAAGGGGAAAAATACATATAGGTGAAACCAATTATGATAGTGGACCAGATGGAGTATTTCCATCTATTAAACTTGCGGATGTATTAAAAAGATTAAATATAGAAATATTTAGATTTAAAACTGGGACTCCTGCAAGAATTAATAGAAAAAGCGTAGATTTTTCTAAAATGGAAATACAAGAAGGAGATACTAATCCAGAAGCTTTTTCACTAGAAGACAAAATTGACAAGGATACAAAACAGTTGCCATGTTACTTAACATATACAAATGAAAAAACTCATGAAGTTATAAGGAAAAATTTATATCGTTCACCATTATATTCTGGTAAAATAGATGCTACAGGACCAAGATATTGTCCATCTATAGAAGACAAAGTAGTAAGATTTGCTGATAAAGAGAGACACCAAATATTTATAGAACCTATGGGAGAAAATACAGAAGAAATGTATGTGCAAGGAATGAGCTCATCACTTCCCGAAGACGTGCAAATAGAGATGTATAGAACAATAGCTGGCTTAGAAAATGTGGAATTTACAAGACCGGCATATGCTATAGAATATGATTGTATAAATCCTATGGAACTTAAGCTATCATTAGAGCATAAAAAAATAGAAGGAATGTTTTTTGCAGGACAAATAAATGGAACATCTGGATATGAAGAAGCAGCTGTTCAGGGCTTAGTGGCAGGAATTAATGCAGGTTTGAAAATAAAAAAGGAAACTCCATTAATTTTAAAAAGATCAGATGGATATATAGGTGTTTTGATTGATGATATAGTTACCAAAGGGACAAACGAGCCGTATAGAATGATGACCTCAAGGGCAGAATATAGATTACTACTAAGGCAGGACAATGCGGATTTAAGATTGACACCAATAGGATATAGGGTAGGCTTAATAAGTGAAAAAAGATATAATGAATTCAAAAATAAAAAAGAGATGATAGAAGAAGAGATAAATAGATTGAAAAAAACAACAATAAAACCAACTGATGAAGTAAATCAATTATTAAGAAAATTTAATTCTTCTTCAATAGATACAGGTGTAAAATTAGCTGATTTGCTAAAAAGAACAGAAATTACATATGAAATATTGCAACCAATAGATATAGAAAGAGAAGATTTACCAAACGAAGTAAAAGAAGAGGTAGAAATACAAATAAAATATGAAGGATATATAAAGTTACAAGAAGAGCAAGTAGAAAAATTTAAAAAATTAGAAAATAAAGTAATACCAGAAAAAATAAGATATGATGAAATAAAAGGATTACGATTAGAGGCTAGACAAAAATTAGACAAAGTAAAACCTATATCAGTAGGACAAGCAAGCAGAATATCAGGTGTTTCACCAGCTGATATATCAGTATTATTAGTATATTTAGAGCAAATGAAAGGAAAAATTTAAGAATGGAAAACTTTAATAAAACAATTATAGAATTATCAAGGAAAATTGATGTTGAAATAGATGAACAAATGTGCAAACAATTCTATCAATATATGAAATTACTATTAGAATGGAATGAAAAAATTAATTTAACCGCAATAACAGAAGAAAATGAAGTAATATTAAAACATTTTATAGATAGTTTAACAATAAATAAATATATTGAAGAAGGAGAAACAATAATTGATATTGGAACAGGTGCTGGATTTCCAGGTATACCACTTGCAATAACAAAAATGGAGAATAAAATAACACTAGTAGATTCATTAAACAAGAGAATAAATTTCTTATTAAAGGTTAAAGATGCTCTTAAACTTAATAATGTAGAGGCGATACATGGCAGAGTTGAAGAAATAGGAAAAAACTGTAATCATAGAGAGCATTACAATGTAGTCACCTCAAGAGCGGTAGCAAAATTAAATATCTTATTAGAATATATGATGCCATTAGTAAAAGTTGGCGGAAAATGTATTTGTATGAAAGGTTCTAACATAGATGAGGAAATAGAACAATCAAAGAAAGCTCTAAATATTTTAGGTGGTGAAATAATAAAAGTAGATAAAATGGTACTTCCTAGTACAGATATTTCTAGAAATATTATATTAATAAAAAAAGTAAGGGAAACACCAAAGCAATACCCTAGAAAGCCTGGTACACCTGCAAAGGAGCCGATTGCTTAGAATATGTAGAAGATAAAAAAAAATAAAATATTTTAAAAAATTTCATTGACATATTAATAATATTTTTATATTATTAATATGTTAAATTTTTTATAAATGGAGGCAATCAATTTGGGAAAAGTAATATCAATAGCAAATCAAAAAGGAGGAGTCGGAAAGACTACTACCGCAATAAATTTAAGCACTATCTTAGCTAAAAAAGGAAAAAAAGTATTAATGATAGATGCAGACCCACAAGGCAACGCAACAAGTGGCGTAGGTGGAGATAAAGAAGTAGAAATTTCAGTGTATGACTTATTAATTGAAGATATAGAATTGAATGAAGCAATTCAAAAGACTAAAATAAAAAATCTAGATATATGTGCTTCAAATATAAATTTAGCAGGGGCAGAAGTACAACTTGTTAATATGGAGAAAAGAGAGTACAGACTAAAAGAAAAATTAGATCCAAAAAAGAATAATTATGATTACATAATAATTGATTGCCCTCCTTCATTAGGTTTAATTACATTAAATGCATTTACCGCATCTGATAGTGTTTTAATACCAGTTCAATGTGAATACTATGCTTTGGAAGGTCTTGGACAACTGATGAATACAATAGATTTAGTAAAAAGACACCTAAACAAAAGTTTGGAAATCGAAGGCGCTTTATTGACTATGTTTGACATTAGGACAAACTTATCTAATCAAGTTGTTAAAGAAGTTAAGAGATATTTTGAGAACAAGGTATATAAAACAGTTATTCCAAGAAACGTAAAATTAAGTGAAGCACCAAGCTATGGAATGCCTATTACAGTATATGATCCAAGGTCAAAGGGAGCAAAAAGTTATGAGAAATTTGTTAAAGAGTTGATGAAGGCAAACGAAAATGATAGTAAAGGAAAGCATGCAAAATAAAAAGAAAGGAAAGTGAATACAATGGCAAAAAAAACAGGATTAGGTAAAGGGCTAGACGCATTGTTTAGTGATAAACCATTAACACAGGCAGAAGAAGAAAAAATATTAAAAGAGGGTGAAGAATTAGTACAAAATATTAAAGTGATTGAAATAGAGCCAAATAAAGAACAACCAAGAAAGCACTTTGACAGTGAAAGTTTAGAGGATTTGGCAAAATCAATTAAAAGGTATGGGGTAATTCAACCAATAATAGTAAACAAGAAAGACAACTATTATATGATAGTAGCAGGAGAAAGAAGATGGAGAGCTTCAAAAATTGCGGGATTAACGGAAATACCATGTATAGTAAGAGATAATGACGAAAGAAAAAATAGAGAAATAGCATTAATAGAAAATATTCAGAGAGAAGATTTAAATCCAATAGAAAAGGCTAGAGGATTTAAGCAATTATTAGATGAATATGAATTGACACAACAAGAACTAGCTGATATGGTTGGAATTAGTAGAAGTGCATTAGCTAATACTGTAAGGTTATTGAATTTAGATCCAAGGATAATGAAGTTAGCAGAGGAAGGTAAATTGTTAGAGTGCCATTGTAGATCTTTAATGGCAATAGATGATGTAGAAAAGCAATATAAAGCAGCATTAAGAATAATTGAAAATGGAGATACGGTAAGAGACATAGAAAGAAAAGTAAAAAATACAAGAGAAGCAAGAAGTAAAAAAGATAATAAATATGAAGCAATATACAGAGATATAGAAGATTCATTCCAAAGTTTTTTTGGAACAAAGGTAAAATTAAATGCAAAAAAAAGAAGTGGAACAATTACAATTCAATATTCAACAAATGAAGAACTAGAAAGATTATTAGAATTAATAAAACAATAAGAAATGTATTGACAAATACGGATAAATTGTGTTAATATATAAAAGGTTGCTATAAATAGCAACTAAATGGAGAGGTGGTCGAGTTGGTTTATGGCACCAGTCTTGAAAATTGGCGTAGGTTTGTAGCCTACCGTGGGTTCGAATCCCACCCTCTCCGCCAAAAAATGGAAGTTAGTAAAATATAAATTATTTCTAACTTCCATAATAGTATTAGGAGATTTACCCAAGTGGTTGAAGGGGACAGTTTGCTAAACTGTTAGGGTTCGTTTAGGGCCGCGAGGGTTCAAATCCCTCAATCTCCGCCAAAAAAATATAAGATACGAAGTATCTTATATTTTTTTTAGAATAATTAAATAAATAATTAAATAAATAATTAAATAAATAATTAAATAAATAATTAAATAAATAATTAAAT